>Ga0208851_1000062_pt1 | contig 44524 bp, 44 predicted proteins | sample NGESurshal092012_FD_184481 | JGI IMG/M metagenome (GOLD analysis project Ga0208851, IMG submission 184481) | Arctic peat soil microbial communities from Barrow, Alaska - NGEE Surface sample 415-2 shallow-092012 (SPAdes) | ecosystem: Environmental > Terrestrial > Soil > Wetlands > Peat ... | reverse complement strand
AGAAGACCTTTTTTGTCGGCGTCATCATATATGGCATCGGAACGACTACGGCCACCTTGAGCGTTAACGTTTTCATGCTTCTCATCGGTTGGTCACTTCTCGAAGGTATCGGGGCCGCTCTGATGTTCCCTGCAACGACCACCATGGTAAGTGCGGCGTACGAAGGCAAAGACCGGCTAACTGCATTTGGCATCTGGGGAGGCATCGCCGCCATGGGCGCTGCTATCGGCCCCCTCTACGGAGGGGCGCTAACGTCCTTTGCCAGCTGGCGATTGATCTTTGCGTTCGAACTGCTCGGGGTCCTCGCCGTAATCGTGATGAGATCGTACCTCCATGAATCAAAGCCACCTCTAGCGTGGCGCGACATAGATCTCGGAGGCGTCGTGCTCTCAGTGACCGCGCTTTTCTGTATCGTGTTCGGCATTTTGCTCCTCGGCTCTCCGCAGTATTGGCAATTCGTGCCGTTGTTCATAGTCGTCGGCCTTATCATTTTCGCCGCATTCCTCCTTTGGCAGAGGCGGCGCATTAACCACCACGCGGAGCCGTTACTCGATATCTCAGTGCTCAAAAACCGGCTCTATGTCTTGGGTAATGCGGCGTCGGCGATCCAGCAAGTCGCTTTCGCCGGCGTGCTTTTTGTCTTACCTGTATTCCTACTACAAGTCACTCGCGTGAGCGCTTTTATGACCGGCGTCGCATTGCTCCCCATGTCGGTCGCAATTTTCGTGCTATCGCTCACAGGGGGCAGACTCTCCTCTATTGTATCACCTAAGGTCGTCACCCTCATCGGATTTCTGATTTCCGCCGCAGGTGCGTTCCTCTTGCGCGACGTCTTCAGCCAGAGCACTCAGATTCTTGACATCATCCCTGGCACGGTGATATTCGGCATCGGGGTGGGGTTGCTGCTATCTCAGTTGACCAACCTATCCATGTCCGCGGTGCGGAAAGACCAAGAGATCGATGCCTCAGGATTTCTTAACACAGCAAAGAATTTGGGCTACTCCGTGGGCACGGCGCTCATCGGCGTTATACTCCTCGTGGGAATCTTCAACGGGCTCGTTGCAGGGATCAGCACCTCCACGCTAGTGAGTAACACGACGACACAAGAGCAGATACAACAGAATCTGTACGCGTACGCCCAAAATATGCAGACAAGCACGCCGCCGAGCATCCCGCAAAGTCTCGTGCCTGAAGCGCAGCGCATCGTCGACAGTACGATCAGCTCGGCAATGCACCTGACCTTCGTCTCACTTAGTTTGATTCTGCTCCTTGGCTTTGTAATCGTCCTGTTTCTGCCGAGGCAGGTTAAATAGCGAAGGGGTGACACAGCGCTAAAGGTTACGCAACTTTGTGCTTGAGGTATGCTGCGCGAACCGGCATCAACTTTATCATCGAGCGCACAAAGGTCAGCAGGGTGATACGTCGTGGAACAGCGCCAACTTGCGGGAATATTCTTGATTGTACTAATCATCTTTTTCTTTGTGATGTGGTGGCTGCTTGCGTACCAATTCCGCGTGTTGGGTTAGCGTGCGGCGTTCGTAAGAGTCCCGTCTGACGTTCTCATCGTGTGTACAGTCAATGCCGCCAATGTTGCTTATCCTTCAGAGTCGCATCCTAGATGCGCACGGACAACTCATCTGATACCATTTCGCAACGCTAAAGTAGCTGTATGTTTTTACGGAGTATGATGGGCGCCGAACCGCGGCCAATGACGGGTCATCGCCGGATTGTGCGAGTCTTCGAAGTTACCGAATTAGTGCTTTACAGTGCTGTAGCTGTTTTGCTCGTCGTTATTGCGGTCCTCTCGCTTTTTAGTGAAGTACAGAACATCGCTACGTACCTCGCTAATAACTCGCCGATAATCGGACTACAAGAGCTATTCAACACCATCATTATTCTGGAACTGCTGATGACAGTCGTCGGCTATATGAAGAGGAAATCGATCAACCTCGGGCTGCTGCTTGGTGTGGGTCTTACCGCAATGATACGGCAAATCATTACGGCAGGGTTCGCCCCCCTCGCCCCCCAGGAATTCGCTCTCGTTTTGCTCGCTACGGCTATTCTGGTAGCAGCGATAATATTCGTTGGAGATAGGACTGTACAAGCCTGAATAAGGCGCCGCCCTCGCTGCGTCAACCGGCCCCCTCAAGGCGCCTCTCAGATATAAAATCTATTCTTAACGAGTTCTGCCTTCAAGTCTTCCTGCGTTGCCTGCTTGTAAACACCGTCTTGTTGCACGGTAGGTATTTTGCGTTAGACGACGAAATGCACTAGTTCAGACGCGTGCTCTGGTCTCATCAGAGTATATATATTAAGCACCGCAAATCTTAGATGATGGATAGAGAGCGCGCCTTTGTTGTTTGTTTGATGGCCGCGCTGCTAACGCTCACCGTTGTCATGGCTGGATGCACATCGAGCGTCACTAGCAATAACACCTCGAGTGTGTCAACACAAACGAGTGAAAATGTGTCGATGACCACAACAACGAACGCCACAAACGAAACGCACAGAGAGCCTATAACCGCGGTACAGGGGCAAAATTTTGCTATAACGCTCCGTTCAAATCCTTCTACGGGGTACCACTGGGAACCGCAGTTCGACAGTGCAGCGCTTTCGCTAACGAACAGTTTGTTTGTTAGCGATCCGAACCCGCACAATCTGGTTGGGGTGCCCGGATCTCAGGTTTTTACGTTTCAAGGCCTGGAGAAAGGACCGACGACAATCACGTTCAACAATATCAGTCCGTCACAGACTATAACTGAACAGACGGTTTACACGGTGACGGTCACGTAACCAGCGTTACCCGAGGACGAGCATACAAACTGATACTATGAGCGGTCTTAAGACCAAGAGTGGCAATTTGAGCTCTTCTTCTAACGTAGAAAACGCAACAACTTTAAGCTAGTAGAAAGTCATCAGGGGGCTGCAAGCCTAGCGATAATCTTAGATTATACATTATGCTAACACCGTCCACCGGGAGTTAATCATGCCAAACCAGAAAGACGCAACAAGGTTTACCGAAGGAGCCAATAAAGCTCTGCTCAACGAACTGAGCTGGGACGACATCCAGGATTTTGAATTTGCTAGCCGTGGCTTCATTGCTAGCTTGCACGAGCCGGTAATTGCCGACGCCAACGGTCGGCCGGTCTGGGATTTGAATGCTTATCCGTTCCTTGAAGAGGAAGCAGCCCCGCCGTCGGTTAACCCCAGCCTGTGGCGGCAATCCCGACTAAACGCCTTGTACCACGGCCTATTCAAAGTTACCAAAGGTATCTATCAGATTCGCAGCTTTGATTTATCGGTGATGAGCATCATCGAAACCGACACTGGTTACATTGTAGTTGACCCACTTGTCTCAGCCGAAACCGCCAGGGCTGGCATCGAGTTGGTTTACCGGCACATAGGCCAAAAACCGATTGTGGCCGTTATTTACACTCATAGCCACCTTGACCACTGGGGCGGCGTCAAGGGCGTTATTTCCGAAGCCGACGTCAAGGTCGGCAAAATTAAAGTGATTGCCCCGGAGCATTTCTTGGAACACGCCATCAGCGAAAACATTATCGCCGGCAATGTGATGAGCCGCCGCGCAACCTATATGTACGGCAACCTGCTGCCCAAAGACGTGAAAGGGCAGGTGGGTGCCGGGTTAGGGCAAACGACATCATCGGGGTTAGTCACACTTATCGAGCCGACCGACTACATTACCGAAACCGGCCAAATTATGACGGTTGACGGCTTGGAAATAGAGTTTCAACTCACCCCTAATACCGAAGCCCCGGCAGAGATGAATTTCCTCTTCCCCCAATACCAGGCGCTCTGCATGGCTGAAAACTGCACGCACACCATGCACAACCTCTACACCCTGCGCGGGGCGCAAGTGCGCGACTCCAAAGCCTGGGCGCACTTTATTGACGAAGCCATTGATCGTTTCGCTGGCAGGTATGACGTAATATTCGCCAGCCATCACTGGCCCACTTGGGGGACAGATGCCGGTGTTGATTTTCTGAAAAAGCAGCGCGACATGTACAAATATCTGCACGATGAAACCCTGCGGCTGGCCAATCAGGGGTACACCATGCTGGAAATCCCTGAAATCATCCAACTGCCGTCAGAGTTGTTCAGGGCCTGGTACAGCCGGGGGTATTATGGCAGTCTCAACCATAACGTAAAAGCCATTTGCCAGCGTTATCTGGGCTTTTTTGACGGCAATCCGGCTAACTTGCACCCACTTCCGCCGCAAGCGGCTGCCAAGAATTACGTTGACTTTATGGGGGGGGCCAAAACCCTGCTGGCTAAAGCCCGCCAATCCTTTACCGAGGGCCACTATCGTTGGGTAGCTCAGGTGGTCAACCATCTGGTGTTTGCAGACCCCGACAACCAGGAAGCCCGCACGTTGCAGGCCGATGCCCTGGAACAGCTTGGCTATCAGGCCGAATCTGGCCCGTGGCGCAACTTCTACCTGAGCGGGGCCAAAGAACTGCGCGATGGCGTTATGGATTTGTCGGCCCCTAAATCAGGCACTACGGATGTTATCAGAGCTACCCCGCTAGATATGTTCTTTGACCTTCTGGCAGTGCGGCTCATTGGTCCCAAAGCCGAGGGGAAAGTCATCACCCTGAACGCCAACTTTACCGACGTCAATGAGCAGTACATGCTGATGGTTGAAAACGGGGTGCTGAATTACACCAAAGGCAAGCAAGCTGACCAGGCCGATGCCACCCTGACCACGACCCGCGCCGCGTTGGACGAGGTTATCCTGGGCGAGGCCAAACTGGCCGACAAACTGACGGCGGGTGAAGCCAACGTTGAGGGCAGCCAGGAAAAACTGATCGAGTTTCTGTCGTTGATGGATACCTTTGAATTCTGGTTCAACATTGTCACGCCTTGAACGGCAGAAAATCCCGCTACTATGCGCGCGATATCGAAACAAGGCACACACCCTTAGGTACGGGTAACCCCTCATTTCACACAGGATCCAAAAGAGATTCAGAATACGTCGAACGGGGGCCAGGGCGTTATAAAGAATGGTAACCTGAGACAGTAGAACAGTTGCCGGTAACACACAATGTTCGATGCACGTTCAACCCTGCCACGCGCGAAGTGATCTGGATAGCGCCGTGGTCTCAGCGACGCTAGCCCCAAGCAATATTGCAAGAAAGATCTGATCTTCGCGGGCGCCGAGACGCTTTGCCCCTTCAACGTGGGTATCCAGACAATATTCAGATCCGAGTGCAGCCGCCGCTCCGATTGCGATGAGCTCTTTAGTTAGTCCAGGCAGTGCCCTGTCAGTCGCCAACTGCTCATTTTTGTAAAAAAAGGCTTTGAATGCCTCAGGGTTTCGCTGGAGCTCTTGATAGATTCGGGGAACAAAGCCATAGTAACTCGTTATTCTTGCTAATATCGTGCGCACTTCCACATCATCTTCTTCGTGCATCTCACACCTCTTCAGCTCTCCACCACACCTGCTTTGGATCCTATTGCTGGTAGTTCGAGAACCTCGCATGCATCATCGTAGCACCGTAATAAGGATTACGCACGCAGCGTATCGGTGCCGTGCAAAGTGCCGAATGCGTCAACTGAGGTGCTTCGGGCGTCAACCACATAAAAAAACGTTCTAAATCACTTTTTTGCGCCGAGGACTTCCTTCTTCTCCGGCAGACTTACGTGAGACCTTTCAGACGTACAACTTCTTGTAGCGGCCGTCTGGGGTTTCGGTACTGATTTAGCGGATGTTGCCGATCGCGGTACCCCAATGCGACGCCCATTAGTATCCACACGTCTTCCGGAATTTCCAGTTCTGCAGGAATGAGGTCAGGGTAGGAAATCAGAAGCGCCGCGGCAGCTGAATCAACGCCGTACTTCTGTGCTGCGAGCATGATACTCTGCGCAAGCAGCCCTATATCAAATATAGACCACGCCGTGAGCGTGCGGTCCATGCAGAGATACACCACCGTCGGCGCCCCAAAGAGCTGATGGGTACGCTCTGACATTGCCTGTCGCGCGGCCGCGTCTTCGGGTTCTATGCCCAGCGATGCAAAGCGTGCGGCCTTAAGTTCGTCCATACGCTTTTGAAGCCCGGGGGCCATTGTTGCGGTGCCGGTAGATCGGGGCTGCGGCACCCCTTTCCTGAAGCGTTCTTCAAAAGCGCGACGAAGCCGGTCCAACGCGTCCCCGCCAGCAACAAAGAGTTCCCAGGGCTGGGTATTGCCCGACGAGGGCGCACGAGTCGCGGCATCCAAAATCTTCAGAATTGTTCCCTTATGCACCGGATTTGGCTCAAACGCACGGACCTAAAACGAGAGTTTAGAGCATCTATGACATTCACAAAACCTAACCTGCCTTTTTATTATGCCCCGAAGACGTGGGGAAATGGATGAACGCATGTGCAGAGGCTATTCAATGATGGCCGGGCGACCTAGGTGATGGCGTATCAGGGCGGCAACAACACGAGGGTCTGACGTTTCGATCGGTTCCAGCGGGTGAAGGTCACCCACGCTCTCAAAAAGGACGGCTTTGCCGCTGAGCGAGGCCAAGACGACTCGTATTGAGTCAGGTGCAAATTTCTCGTATTCTTCTGGAGTGAACGTGCGTGGCGATCTAGCGGCCTCTTTCACCGCCGATAATACAGCTTCGAGCGTTTTATGCTGCTCGCCGAGTTCTGCGAGTTGTTCCTGGAGCTCGGCGCGTGCCGTCGCTTTGTCCGCATCGATCTTTATTTGGTATAGAGAGCACTCTCTTCTCAGCATCCCCATCTCAGCGTCGTCCGTGATCACCGTGGCGAGACACCGCGTCGCGCTCCGGATCAACTGTTCTTTCTTCTCGACCAGGTTAAATTCGTCGGTCAATCGTACCGCTAAATACTCCGTTTCAAAGTGCAATGAGTCTGTGATAAAAACTGTTGGAACGGGCACCAGTTTCGACTCCTGATCTGGTGTCCAGGTGTGTTTTCTGGCCATCTCACGCCGCCGTTTTCTTTCTTTCGCTGCTGACTTGTTAGTCGCGCACAAATGGCGCTCTCACAAAAAGTCGGCATGTTACAATTTGAGCGTCGCATTGGATAAACTTAACCTTCCTTTTTCTACTACGAGCCAAGAAAAAGATCCCAAACAAGTCCATCGGCGAGTTACGGGAAGTAGCGACTCCGACCCATATTTGCCGTCCGAGCGTGAAAATATGAAACGGTGGCACGTCGCTGGTGACGATCCGAGGCATTCCGCGAACTTAGTGAGCTTACGAACAATGACGTGCCCGCACAACAGCATTTCTTTGGCAGATCTTGACGCTAAACAAGGAATACAGTTTTGAACTCGCTTCGCTGTTCAATAGTATAGGCAAAAAAAGTGGTCAACAAGATGACCGTCTCTGCGACTGTGACGCGAAGTCAAAGTGCTTCGCATTCGTGCCTCCACACGCACCTGCGCTGAGGCTTATGCGAGCCTCGAACGGGCAATGCGTTGAACTTCGCCTAAAGACAAAGAACGAGTAAATGAAAGCCGCGCCGCGCGCATTCTGTCAAGCGGTGGCTGCCAAAATAAGGAGTGACGTGAACAATGGACGTTACAAAAGCTATACTGTCGAGAAGAAGTATCCGCAAATACACCGAGGAGCCCGTCTCTGGTGATGACATAGAAGCGTTGCTCACCGCTGCAATGCATGCACCGTCTGCGGTGAACGAACAGCCGTGGCATTTCGTGATCATTCAAGACCGAAAGACCCTCGAAGCTATCTCACGGCTTAGTCCCACGGCTCCGATGGTAAAATATGCGCCGCTGGCAATTGCGGTCTGTGCAGACAGAAACCTCGAGAAGTTTCCAGGCTTGTGGGCGCTCGACTGTTCTGCTGCGACCGAGAATATACTGCTTGCCGCGACTGCGCGAGGGCTAGGGGCAGTGTGGACTGCGGTCTATCCCTTTGACGATAGAGTCAATGGGATAAAGAAACTCCTGAAAATGCCAGACGACGTAGTACCGCTGTGTATAATCCCTGTAGGACGCCCGGCGGAGACTCCAGCACCAGTTAATCGATTCAATCCTTCGCGTATCCATCACGACACGTGGTAATCCCGTCGAGTGATTGGTCTTTCCAGGATCAACATTCTCACTACACCTGACTGAACGGAAACGCTTGAGGCTATGCAGCGCTTCAACCGCTACTGACCACGGAGCGGCTGAAGCAAGCTGTGCTCGCTTCAGCGAGGACTGCAGAACAGGTACCTGCTTGTATTAAGAAACATGCGGCGGCACGCCTCAGAGCATGCACTCATTTCAAGTAGCCACAGAATCGCGCGGTACACCTGATGGACGACGAAATGAGATGATCGCTGCAAACACGGTAATCGCGGCGGACACAAGAAACGCCTCGTGCATGCCGAACTCGAAGGACGCTAAGACTTGAGGCGCACCGCCGAGGCCGCCCCCGTACAGGAAGACGTGGTACAAGACGTCCTCAGGGATCTGGCTTAGGACGAGCGGGAAGGCAATGGCTATGGCGAGCATCTGACCGGTGTTCATCAGCATAGACCGTATGCCGGATGCGATCCCGCGCTCGCTCGGCTTAACCGCACTCATGATCGCGTTCATGTTCGGTGACGCAAAGAGGCCTGAACCACCGCCCATGAGCGCCATCCACACGGCGAGGACCCAATAAGGCGTTGTACTCACCACCGTGCAGAGCCCGAGCAACCCTACGGCGGAGATGAGCAACCCGGCCGTTGCGAGGTAGCGCGCACCGTACCGATCGGAGAGGTGCCCTGAAATCGGCCCGACGACCAAAAAGGCGGCACCGAAAGGGGCCAAGAAAATGCCTGCCTTCAGGGGGTCGTAGCCGTAGGGCCCCTGCAGGAAGAACGTAAGCACGAAGAGCACTGCCCCTCTGGCAAGCCCATTAAGCCCGTTAGCAGCCGAGGCATAGGCAAAGCTTCGATTCTTGAAGAGGCGCAGGTTGAGCATCGGCTCCGGAGCGCGTCGTTCCGCCACGACGAACAAAGCGAGGCTTACGGCGGCCACGACAAAGAGGGTGTACACGACCCCTGCGGAGGTCATGGGAAAGGCATAAAGCGACACGGCGAGAAGGAGTGTCGCCAGTCCCAAGGTGAAGGTCAGACTTCCCTTCCAGTCAAAGTGCTGTCCAGTAGGAAGTGTCACTGGCTCTCTGAGCTGAAGTATGCCCCATATCGTGCCGATAATACCAATTGGAACGTTTATTAGAAACACCAATCGCCACGAAATCGACGTGAGTATTCCTCCAACGACTGGGCCGAGGAGGAACCCCGCGGAAAACGCGATCCCATTCACCCCCAACCCGAACCCGAGCCTTCCCTTGCGGAAGGCATCGGTCACGATCACCGCACTGTTGGTGAGGAGGAGCGCGCCGCCCACACCCTGCACCATGCGGTAGCCCACCAAATCCCAGCCGTGAAACTGTGGCTGTGACAGTCCGCACAGCAGCGACCCGACGATGAAGATGATAAAGCCCAGGTTGTAGAGGTTCTTGCGCCCCAGCATGTCGGCCAGCCGGCCGATGACCGGGACCAGCGCTGCAAGGATGAGCATGTAGCTCAGCAGCACCCACATGATCGTTATGAAGTCTGCTTGTAGATCGGCCATAATAGTCGGGAGCGCGATGATCACTGCCGACGCATCAATCGCCGCCATCAGCGCGCCTATCGTGGTCACTGAGAGGGCAATCCACTCGTAGCCGATACGCGTATCTCCCGACGTCTTCGTGTCCATTTCTTGGCGATTGTTCACTTGTTCAGCTATATATGCGTGCTGGCGTAAAGCTAGGGGGCGCACGTCGTGAAGCGTGCGTATTCACAATCAGCAGCGTTTTCAGACAAGCGGAGTTAAGCATTAGGCCTGGCTCTGTGCTGTCATACTCACCTCAGTGAGCTTTGGCCCATTCTTAGACGAGTCACTCGCGACTGCATCTTAGAAAGGCGCACGATATGCTCCGCACTTCGACCTGTGGGTCAGGAAAAAAGCTGATACCGATGTATACCTCAGGCGAGGGTCGATCACTTTCGCACTGCTCGTCCGTCATAGATAACAACGCAGGCGTTCATTCCGCCAGCTGGACGAGGTGTAATTATGACTAACAAAGCGCAGCTCTATGCGAGAAGGCGGGAGATGTACCGTCTTTATGCTCAAAAATCGAACATGACGGAGATTCTTGATAGGCTCTCTGCAAAGTACAACATATCCAGGCAGGCGCTGTGGCAGGACTGGCAAAAGCGCACCAACTGGGTTTACGACGTCTTTGATCTCGAGCCTGCTCGAGTATTACCACCGGTATAATTTGTTATCGGGGCCTGGACGTGCGTAAGCACATAGCAAAGCTACTTGACGCGCGGCACGTCGAGCTTTGCATTGCTTGTTTGTGTCTAATTGCAGCCCGCTATGATTGCTTGTTATAAAACGCGAACATTACGCTAGATCAACCCGTGGAAAAACTTGACCCAAAAATTCGAGCTCTATGGGGTATGTGGGGCAAGAAAACTCTTGCCAAATGACGTGTTTGAAAGTCAAGTTACCTTTGTCTTCAAAACACCTGAGCAGATTTTACCTCGCTCAGCCATTAACACTTGGTGTTTTCTTCTCCACATCACCCATAGAGGGTAAACTGTTAAAAGTCACTACTAGAAGTAATATCTTTCACTTAACTTTCGTGGCTTATAGCAAAATATTGGCGGAAAATTGTAAAAAAGACCATACTTGCCCATTTTCTGAGTAGTAGCTTTATATCTGAAAATAGCCAGCAAACGATTTACGGTCGCATCGCTTCGTCTGACCCATTTCGAAGCACTACGGTTCTGCCATCGAACGAGAATGGTTTGTTGTGTGAAATAACTTCTTCTTCGCACGATGCTCGTTTGGTGACATTTGTTTACAGAAAAGTATTAACGCCTCTGGTCTCGAAATCTATTACGAGAGTGGAAGCGTGAATGTGGAAAAAGCGGTAAACAGACGCATCACGCGGGGCGTCACTTCGCGTATTCCTACCGGCTACGGCGATTTTCAGCTTTGCTTGTATACCGACGGCGAGGACGAAAAAGAGCATTTCGCTCTAATAATGGGCAACGTGCGGGGAAAATCGAATGTCTTAGTACGGGTTCAATCAGAATGCTTTACGGGTGAAGTGCTCGGCTCTAGTCGCTGCGACTGTAGAGAACAGCTCAACCTGGCAATGCGGAACATCGCAGATGAGGGCTGTGGGGTCTTGATCTACTTGCGTCAAGAGGGGCGCGGAATAGGTCTTCGTGATAAACTGCGCGCGTACAACCTTCAAGACCAAGGTTATGATACGGTCGATGCGAACTTGCTTTTGGGGCATCAGGCTGACGAACGCGATTATACACTCGCGGCTCGTATTCTTGCGGATCTACAGGTACGCTCGGTGCGGCTCCTCACGAATAACCCGCGCAAAGTGGCGTGTCTCCGCGAGCTGGGGGTGAGCGTGAAGCAACGGCTGCCACTCCATCCGACCGTGACCGAAAACAACTTCAGTTATTTGCTTACCAAGGCCGTGCGCATGAATCACGCGCTGAACGTTGGTGCCACGTCGCAGTATCGAGAGGGGGGGGTGATCGCCGGTGGCCGGCGTGAGCCCACTTCTTTGGGGCCTAGCATCAGCAAGGCAGAGTTGCTTGAAAGAAAGCCCGTCAACCAGACAAAGTCGCTCTATTTCACCGCTCGACGGCAAGTGAGCGTCCGCGAAGAAACGCTCCCTAAACTCAAAACCACTCAGGTATTAGTCGCAACGTTATTCTCGGCCATCAGTGCTGGTACTGAATGCCTCATTTATCGCGGCGAGTTTCCAGAAGGAATGGCCGTCGACGAGAGCATCGTGGATCTCTCAGGCGAGTTCGCCTACCCGTTAAAATATGGCTATGCGGCAGTCGGACAAGTAGTCGCAACAGGCGAGGACGTGGAGGCCGACTGGGACGGCAGTCTCGTCGTGGCATTCCATCCTCATGAAAGCCATTTCGTCGCCGACCCATCGACGCTGCTTCCGGTGCCCGAGGACATAAACGCGGAAGACGCCGCATTCCTCCCAACGATGGAAACCGCCGTCAATTTTGTAATGGACGGTGCGCCGGTGATCGGCGAGGATGTGCTCGTTTTTGGCCAGGGAATCGTCGGTTTGCTGACTACAAGCATTTTAGCGGGCTTTCCGCTCGCTAATCTGATAACTTTTGATGAACACGCGTTGCGCCGCCAAACGTCATGCGAGGCCGGGGCACAGGCTTCCCTCTATCCTAACGACGCGGGCTTCGAAACGTTGCTGCGTGATCAGTTGCCAAACGGGGCAGATCTAACGTACGAGATCTCAGGATCTCCAGCTGCTTTAGAGCAGGCTCTTACTGTAACGGGCTTCAACGGTCGCATCGTTATCGGCTCATGGTACGGGAGCAAGCGTGCCACTCTGAACCTAGGTGGAAGCTTCCATCGCAGCCGTATTCGCATGATCAGCAGCCAGGTCAGTAGCATGGCGCCAGAATTTGACGGTCGATGGACAAAGATGCGTCGTTTTGATGTCGCGTGGGAAATGATCCGCCAGCTAAAACCGTCCCGGCTCATCACGCACCGTTTTCCGATCGAACAGGCGGCAGAGGCCTATCAGTTGCTGGATAAGAACCCTGAAAAGGTAATCCAGATTTTGTTGACCTATTAAGACTACCATGTACACCGTTGCCATCACGCGAGATTTCGTCGCTCAGCATCATCTGATAGGGGGTGATTGGGGGGAAGAGAATCGCAATCATTACCATCAATATAAGGTAGAACTCCAGCTGGAAGCGGAAGAACTGGATTGCCACGGTTATCTCGTGGATATTGTTGACCTAGAAGCTCAGTTAGAAGCGCAGGTACGTTACTTTGCGGATCGAACGCTCAACGATTTGCCCGAATTTGCCGGACTGAACCCCAGCATCGAGCGTTTTGCATTTATTCTGTGCGATAAACTCTCAGTGAGAATAAATACCCCCGCTGTCCGCATCATCACCGTGAAGATTTGGGAAAATGACAATGCATGGGCGTCGTACTCCTGTGTTAAGCAAAGCAGTACGTGACCCGTGTCCGTGCCCAAGGTTCTGAGTCTCGATAAACGACTATGCGGATTGGGCTGGTAATTTACGGAAGCTTAGACACGCTCTCTGGCGGTTACTTATACGACCGCACGCTGGTTGCCGTTCTGCGCGCAGACGGAGATGCCGTGGCGATCGTCTCCTTGCCCCGGCGAAATTATCTGCGAAACCTGGGTGACAACTTCTCATCTAATCTACGTCGTCGCTTACGAGGGCTCCAAGTGGATATCATGCTTCAGGATGAGCTTAATCACCCGTCCCTGTTCCTGCTCAACCGGTGTGTACGCGAGCAAATCAACTGTCCCGTTGTTTCCATCGTCCACCTTCTCAAAAGCAGCCTCAATTACCCGGCTTGGCAAAGTTCCTTTTATCGCAGGGTGGAGCGGCGGTATCTTTCCGGCGTTGACGGACTTATCTACAACAGCGCTACGACGCGTCGAGAGGCAGAGCATTTACTCAGCGTCGCTCGGGCACCGAAGCCGGCGAGTCTTGTTGCGTATCCTGGTAGCGATCGCTTAAATCCACAGATCAGCAACGAAGAGCTGATGAATCGAGCCTTCGATGATCCCTTACGGCTACTGTTCTTGGGGAATGTGATCCCGCGCAAGGGGCTGCATATCGTTCTAAAGGCGCTGGAAAGGTTGCCTGATGACCAGTGGACGCTTACGGTGGTTGGTAATCCTCAGGCACGCCCCTTCTACGCTCGTGCAGTGAGCCGCCAAATCGCACAGGCGGGATTGGCCGCGAACGTGCAGTTTGCAGGCATATTACCCGATCAGGAACTGTCGAAGTGCTTGAAAGCGAGCCATGTCCTTGTTATGCCATCCTCTTACGAGGGATATGGCATAGCCTACGCAGAAGCTATGGGTTTTGGTCTACCGGCGATCGGCACGACAGCTGGCGCGGCAGAAGAGATCATCACGCATGGTCGTGATGGTTTCCTCATATCACCAGGCGATACGGTTGCGCTCGCAAGCTATTTGACTAAACTAGCACAAAATCGGCCGCGCTTACTTGAAATGAGCGTGGCAGCCCGCGATCGCTATAGATCCCTCCCTAAGTGGAAAGGGTCAATGGATGCGATTCGAACCTTCTTGATCGAACTCGTAGACGATGCTGCTTTCTAAATCACCAGTAGCTTCAGCCATCTCCGTCTTTGAGATCTGCGCGGCAAAATTATTCATTTCGCTGCATAGCTGACCAAAGCACCAATGCCCGGAAAAATTATTTAAAGACTTGAATTGAACTTTTCTGCGGTGATTATGAATGGAGGAAATAGAAAGAGTCCCAGTCGTGCCGACTATAGCGCTTGGTCACGACAAGGACAACTATACAATCGAAGTTGAATTACCAGGGGTACACAAAAAGGATATAGAATTTGAAGCCTCTGAGAACAGCTTTTGTCTTAGCGCTCCGAGAGATGACATCGAATACTTTGGGTGCTGGATGCTTGCGCACGCTATAGACCCAAAAAAGGCAGCAGCTACGTTCTCGAATGGACTTTTAAGGGTAACAGCACCGTTAGTAGAAAGTTGTGAAGGAGTAAAGGTTCCAATAAAGTGATCTTGAAGCAACAAGCCCTTTGGCGGGCTTGTTCTCCATATCTTTAATGAGCCACGTTAAAAGCAATAGCGACCTCCTGTTTTTTCAATCACTGCCCAACAGAGCTCCAAAACATCGCTTAGAGAGTAGACTCTTTTTTCTTGCATTTCTCAAGCTGTTTTAAGATGTGCTGGTATTTACGCTCTGACTCTTGGTTCTCCGTCTTCAGTCTGTTATTATCCTTTTTCAAGCGTTCGACTTCTGCACGCAATCGGTTAAACTCTTCTGATCGCTTCGCATGCAGCGTTTGATTTTCTGCTTTTAAGCGCTCGTTTTCCACGACAAGCAAAGATTCCTTGAGCATAGCTGACCATAAGGCATAATAGCATAAATATGGGCGTCGCTACGAAAACGACATTTAGCTCATTAAGAGCGACGCTAACCTCCTGCAACCGTTAAAGTTACCCTCAGGATGAGCTCAGTGTGGGGAGTAGCAAAAAACTGCTCTTAAACTATTCCCGGAAGAGCGTCCCCCTTAGTCAGGACTTCACAGCCGTTATCAGTGATGCATATGACGTCCTCTCTTCGGTAACCTCCGATGCCTGGTGCAGCCAACACGGCGTGCCCAACGCTTACCGTCATACCGGCCTTGAGGACGATCTCACCATGTTGTGGGTAGTGACTCGGGTGGGGGTACTCCTCAGCCTCAAGTCCAACGCCGTGGATGTAACCGGGAACGACGTATTTATCGAACTCGGTCTTTTTGATGGACTCAGCCATGAACTGCGTGACTTCCTTAACTTTCCAGCCCGGCTTTACCGCGTTTATGACCCCCTGTTGGGCCTCATCATAGGCATCAGCAAGCTTGACGAACGCCTTGCTTACGGGCTTTGCAACTATTCCACCAGCCGCTTCGCCGCACACGAAGGTGCGGGCCATATCACAAGCATAGAGATCCGCGACGGGATGGAGGTCAACGATGACCGGATCTCCCGCTTTTATAACCCTTTGGGAGACATATCCGTGCAAGCCGAGCGAGCGCTCACCTGAGTTAACAAAGGTGAGAAACCCCAGACGCTCCGAACCCGCCTTTCGCAAGGCGTATTCAGCCTCTCGGGCAACGTCGTTCTCCGTTGCGCCGGCGACGAGCGCATCTGCCGCCGCCATCATCCCGAGCTCTGCGGCGTGAGCGGTCTTTTTCATACGCGCAATTTCGTCAGCCGACTTGACCATACGAAGCTCGCTCATGATCTCGTCGTTCTCGACCATATTGATCTCGGGATTGAGCTTTCTGAACCGAAATACCTCAAATCCAGGAGCGGTGTGCGTATCAAAACCCACAGTCGCTTTACGAAGGTCACCCTCCCGCATCGCGTTAAAGAAGTTTTGCATGAGCTCATTGACGCTGCTCCAGCCGCGGACGTCGCTCACCCACGTGCTCGCACGAACCTGCTCCACCTCTGGCTGGAAGACGATGATGGTAGGATCGGCGTCTTTATAGAACAACATGCGAGCCTGCCGCCGATAATCCCCGGTGATGTAGTAGTAGTTCTCAGCCCCCGCAATGAGCATCGCATCGACGCTCTTTGCTCTCATAAGCTCTTGAATCTGCTTTTTTCGTTTGCCATAGACAGCCATTTTTTTCCTCCGAACGTAGATGAAAAACTCAGCAAGCGGGCGAAATAACTCTTACCGGCGAACCACGTACATACTACTATCGACCGACTTCTCAAAGGTACGCACATGCTCTGTGAGCGTGATGAGATATAGCCGTCCGTTTCGTTCTTCGATGAATTTCTGCTCTTTAAGCTCAGATATGCCAGCTTCGATTAGGGTTTGTGGCGTAGGTGCATCGTCCAAGCTACAAGCAGCACAGGCTTGATGTATCTCGGCGGAGGTGAACCCTTCGCGTTGTGCTGGTTCTTCTTCTCCCTCTTCGATGAGCATTGCGTATAAGACGCTTTGAGCGCCTGGACTTAGTCGTCGCACTTTATCTATTAATTCCTGACTTTCTGGGGTCTCATCCCCTGTGTAGGGGTCCCCCGTCGTTTCGTTTTTCATGAGTAATACCTCGTTATTTGTATTTGCGCACCCTAGGCGCGAATCATTGTCAGAAGCATCTTAAAACGGTTTATGGCTTGAAGCGCGTGAGGGATGTTTGCGGGGATGACGACCATGTTTCCCTCATTGGCATGGACAGCGTTGCCTCCGATTGTAATTTCTGCATCGCCATCGATGATCTGTACAACCGCATCGTACGGCGCGGCATGCTCGCTCAAGCCCTGCCCCGCATCGAACGCAAACAGCGTGATTGTGCCCACTTTCGTGTCGACTAGGGTCTTGCTTACTATAGAATCAGCCGAATATTCGACAAGTGTTTTTGTGTCAACCGCTTTCCCTTTGTACATTTCAATTTCGCTCAAGTTTATACCTCCAATATGCTAACCATTTAAACCGTTCTTAGTTAAGCTCTGTTTTAGAAATTGTTGTTGCGTTTAACAACCCCCTATGCGCATCGGTGTTTTTGTTCGTCGCCGCCACTTTGTTCTTGCTTCACACGAGCGTAAAGGTGGTGAGAGTAAACAACGAAGTTGATGTACGCCTCGACGAATTCTCGTCCTGCTCTGACGTCGTTTACCCCATAGTTCTTTGTTGAAATGGCCCGTTTGAATCGTTGCTGCAGGTCGTCTTCGATAGTCCGCAGAACAAAGTCAATTGCGTCAGTTGCATCATTTGTTTCGATAGCCTTTTCAGCCCTTGGCACGACAGGGCCCCAATCAAGCCCAGCCGGTTTGAGGCCAGTGAACGGCGCCCCCTCGCCTGCTCTATGCAAACGTACGACGCTTTCGAAAAACCATTCATCAGCTAGAGCTTGCGCCTCTGCGCCTGTCTTTCTCACGCGGAGCGTCTTTTCGAACGCTTCTTTCAGCTCATTATCTGCACTTTCAGGCACCCAGATGAGGACAAAATTCACATTTCCTGTTTCTAGAGCTATTTGTGCGGCATTGACGACTGGGCCGTCTCTTGTATCGCAATGTGGTGGCATAGGTTCTCTCCGGAACTCTTTTTCCTAATCTATTGGGCATCATATCCGGTTTGATGCAATTACTTCTTCGCTTTCCTTAAGCGAGCATCTTCCTGATATCTTCTTCTGGGGTGCTTATCATTCGTGGTCCTTTGGTGAATAGGAAGTTTTAATGTACCGCCTTTGCTGAATTACCTTAGCACATGCCCTTTTCATTTTCAAACCTCTCTCTCCTCTGGTTAGTCGAGGAAAATGAAGACTTTAGTAAAAAAATATGTGGAATAGGCGACATAGTGCACTTTCGAGTGAAAGCGTGGGGTTGAAAAAAATGAAGCTCAATCGCATCGACCTTATCTTCTTAGCACTCGGTGCCATCATTTTTCTGTTTTTTGTTCTTGACCTATTAGGCGCCAGAATCTTGTTTTACGGCGACGAGAACGCTGCAAGTTTCTTGTTGAGTTCGTTCCCTCAAAGCCTTGCCGCGCTTTTTGGTATAACGTTCTCCATTTTGATCATCGCTATTGAATTTTCAGCTTCTAAATATACGCCAAAAGTGTTGCATTTTCTCCTTGCCTCAATTTTCACAGATTTTCAGATTATGGGCGTTATCGTGTTTTTCATTGTGACAATGTTTGTCAGTTTCATAACTTTAGCCCATATAAGCGGGGTCAACATCTCTAATCAAATCAGGGTTATGACGTCGCTTAGCATGGCTTTAACTGCGTGTTGCTTTTTGTTGACTGTAAACCTATTTCGGCGTGTTCCGCGTTTCTTTAATCCAGAGGACATCGTAAATAACGTTAAGACGAAGGCATTCAACGAGCACCGACCAAAGGAAAATGCAGAACTTGTCGAGATCTTAGGAGACATCATCAGAAAAGAAGCGCTGCAGGGAAATATTGATGTGGCAAGCGACGCGCTAACGGCGCTTGAAGACGTCTCGGTCTACAACTTTAAGAATGGCCGAGAGGGTTTCAATGATGTTGTGCTAGAACAGCTGTTCGAAATTTCACGGACCGCAATCAGAATCGACGATACAAATACGTCGAATGAGGTCGTTGAAGCGATGCGCGTTTTCTGTGAGGCTACCATAGGGGTGGACAGTCAATATCTCGGTGGCTTCAAATATTTGAGGGATATTGGCATGCTCGCGCTTGATCTCTCTAAAGGGATCGTCCACTCCCAACTGTTGTTGTCCGTGTCTCACCTTTTCAGCGAGTTGATATTATCTGCAAAAGAAAAAGATCGAAACACACACGCGATGTTTTCGATTATGCAATTTTTCATCTTAGGGAGTTTCTATAATTCCAATCACGAATCTATCGCGAACCACATCATTGAGGATATCACATCGGTATGCTCGCAAAGGGAAGTTGAAGTCGCTTACAGCGGGTTGATAGAGAAGAAAGAGACGTTGCGATCATATTTTGGCGGGAAAGACCCCCAACACGCCCTTAGTGATTTTTACGACGTTTTGATGGCGTGACGAAGGCTCCTCAAGCAGTTATAGTTGCACGTCGGGAATGTGATGCTTATCTGAGCACTTTATATCGTACAATTCTGCTTTAGCCTTGCCGATAGGGCACTCAGAAGAGTGTTTCTCTCCACAGTGAAGACAAGCGTGCTCTAAAGCGTCGAGTGCGCCACTCACCTGGTCAAAGGAAACCTCTTTTCCGCTGTATTTCCATATAGTCAAACGATCACCTTTTCCGTATAGGTTATCTTAATTATATGGTGTTTAGAATATAAAGAAGCAAGGTGATTTCGATGGTTCAAACAGAAGTGAAAATGGTTGAAGAAATGCGAGCAGCTTGTATATTCCACAACGGTGCTGTTGCAGCGATTGGCGATGATATGGGGCGTCTTATAGATGAGCTGATGGGATGGGTGATGAAGCGCGGTGTGAAAATGGCAGGGCCCCCATTCGCGGTCTATTACAGCAGCCCTGATGAGATGTCGCGAGGCGAAATGCAGTTTGAAGTGGGTATCGCCTTTGTCGGAGAGGCCCAAGAGGAGGGCAATATCCAGATTAAAACTTTCCCAGCGCAAAATGTACTCTCAGCGATCCACAAAGGACCGTATAGCCAAATAGCGTCTGTTTATGCGGCTTTAATGGAATATGCAACGAAAAATGGATACGAGGTAACCGGCCCACCTATGGAACTGTGGCTAACGAATCCTATGGAAGTGGCGGAAAGCGAATTACTAACAGAAGTGCGCTTCCCCGTAGCAAAGAGATAAGCAAACTTGTGTTTTTGTTGTTTCTTGTTCGGTAACCTCTTCACTATCGTACTAAAGTAGGTTTGCGGGAGTTTATCCTATTTTCAAGGTCGTCCACGTTCTAGTATAGAAAATACAAGTGATTTTACTATTTTCATACCATGAAGAGACACTCGGAGCAGTTAAATCGTATGGAGCCTTGGCGAGGTAACGGTTGAGGCATCATAGCTTGTCGTAGATGAACTCGCTAGATAAGCATTCCATAGAAGGCTAAGAAAGCGTTTAAAAATGAATTAATCGTTTCTAGCTTTTTAGATTCTGCAGGACTCTACTGAGCAATGCAGTATGAACTATTATGGGTTAACACATGATTAGGTCATACTAATGTAAGTTGCTTCCTACTTGGTATGACTTATTAACGACAATAGGTCGCTTCTGTCATACTAAATCGGGTTCAATGCTCACTTGGGCATTTCCAAAGCTTACGCAGCCTTCCACTAAAAGGTTTCCATCATTTCCTGTGCAACGGCTTGGTAGGAAGAGACAAAAATAGTGTTTTAAAGAACCCTAATCGTAAAAATAGCAAATAAATAAGGTCATTTCAGTATTCTATGGTTTTTTTGAGCCATTTAGGTCAAATCGGGTTCATTATGGCTTTTTTTAGAATCGCTCGCTGGACATATGTGCTATAGCAGTCGAAATCGAGCTAGAAACTATTTAAAACGTCGCCGCGGCGCCCGTTGGAAGGCGTTTCCAATGGAACATTAGCGACTTGGGGAAGCATACGTAGATACGCGCTGGACTTCGCGCATTTGTAAAAAGAAGGGCATCCGAGCTATAGAAAACCTTCATTTCTAGTCCAGATTTCCAAACGGAAGTCAAAATGGAACCGAAATCGTTAAATATAACTCTTGCAGTGTTTAATTCGTCGATGCTGGAGAGCGAGGGCCCGCTGCGTGGCCCTACCTCGAACCGTCTTTTAAATACATGCGGCGGACCCCGCTCCGTGTTGACGAAAGAAGTTCTAATGGCTGCCCTTTAAAGCCTTGTTTAGTATCTTAAATTGCGTTTAGCGTCTATATAGCTCAATTAGCACATTGAAGAGCTTATCCGGTTTTTTGTACTGTCCCAACACCCGTGATTTGCTTATGTACTTCAGGGCTACCGTGGTACTTCACGGAACCAGTACCTGTTATGCTGACATCTAAGCTTTTCGTCACCGTCGCTTCAGCTGAACCAGCTCCTGTTATTGTAATTGAAGTCGTTTCGGTTGCGAGTTCGGAACTTCTTAGACTTCCCACGCCGGTTAATACTACGGTGTGATTAGTTGCGTTGCCACGCAAGTTTGCGGTACCTGCGCCCGAAATTCGCGTTGTGAGTTGCGTTGTATTAAGATAGATATTGAATGTACCTGCACCTTGCAGTGTAAGGCTCAACGCGTTTGTGGTCAGCATAGAGTCGCTTATTACGGTTCCTGCCCCGTCATTGCTTATCCCATCGATAGCTGAGAGCGACACGTAGACGTTGATAGGTTCGGTCGTAACTATCGGCTCCGCAGCGTCCACCGTTAAGATGCCGTTAGAGACCTCCGTTCCAATGCGCGAAATAACGTCGCTTTCTGCCTCAACTTTCACCGATTGCGTATCATTTTGGGTTACGTGTAGCGTGCCCGGAACAGCAAAGTTGATACTTGTAAACGTAGCGACATTCCTTGTTTCTGTAGCCATTGTCCCAGATCCTTTGCTTTGGTTTGTGACGGTCTGAACGCACCCGCTAATGAGAATCGCGCCTGTTAGTACTACTGTCAACACGTATGCTGCCCGCATTCTCGCCACCCCTAACTGAATGTGTGCTAGTGCGTTTGAAATCTATTTAGGGATTTCGAAAGAGGACGTATTATTCACACGGGCAATTTCAAAACAAACCGGGCGCCACGTCCTTCGTTGCTCTCCACTATGATCGTGCCATCGTGCAACTCGACAATACGCTTGCAGACGGCAAGGCCAAGGCCAGTGCCTTTTGCTTTATTCGTAAAAAGGGGGCTGAAAAGCTTATCTTTAATATCGTCGCGAATGCCGACGCCTGAGTCTTCCACGGTAATAAATACCGCTCCGTCAGAGGTAGCTGCGGTGATCGCAAGAGTTCCACCCTCGGGCATTGCTTGAATTGCGTTAAGGATGAGGTTAATAAAAACGCGTTGCATGAGCTGTGGATCGAGGTAAAGCGATAAGTTGTCAGGGATACTAGTCGTCACGTGCACCTTTTCAGGTACGTGCATTGATGCGAGCGTTAGAGTGATGAGGTCGACCGCTCGGATCGTCATGTGCTCCGGTTCAAGCGGCTGTGCAAAGGCCTGCAAGTCGCCTACGATCTTATCCATGTAGCGGACTTGTTCATCAATAAGGTTGCAGAGCCGGTCGACGTTAGCCCAATCTTTATCCCCTCGCAGTTCGCTGGGGTTGAGCTCGCCTTTCTTCTTCTGCAAATCAATCGCAAAACGAATCGCTTGGAGCGGATTACGTAAATCGTGCCCGACCATAGCGGCGGTTTCGCCTATCGCAGCGAAGCGTTCCACACTTTTAAGCGCTTTTTCTGCTTCGAGCCGGGACGTAATATCGATACCGGCACCGAGCACGCCAGCGAAATTGCCTTTGGCGTCAAAAAGCGCCGTACACATCCACTCAATCCACAACCTGCGCCCTTCCTTTGTGACATTCTCACTGACCCTTTGAATGTAGCCTCTCGGAGCGTCCCGTAGTTCATTTATGAAGCTGGCGAACGCGGCATCGGCACGATCCATCGCCGGCAGGAGTGTATCAATAAATTTACGCCCGACAAGCTCGGCGTCTGCATACCCGAAGAGCTGTAGTCCATATTTGTTTGCGAAGGTGATAGTACCTTGCAAATCCGTCTGCAGGATGACGTTGTTAACGCCTTGAACCAACTCGCGATATTTGCGCTCACTTCGCTCAAGCGCCGCTCCGATTCTGTTACGCTCAGTAACGTCAGTTCCAGAACTCAACGTTCCGATTATAGTGCCTGTCGCATCCGTCAAAAGAGCGTTGTGCCACTCCATGTCACGCTCTTCGCCGCACGCTGTGAGAACGGGATTTTGATGCCGTCTGAAGGGCCCTATCTCACCAGCGATAATCCGACTAAACCTTTCGCGTGCCTTTTGTTGTGCGTGATAGGGTACAAATTGTTCAAACCAATCTAGACCTAGGATCTGTTCTTGTTGGACGCCGAGGATTTCGCACCCTTTGCGATTCAGACGGGTAATCCGTCCTGATGGATCAAGCACAACCATCAACACTTCTGCAGTGTCGAGATACTGTTGTGCTTGATCTCGTTCGCATCGAACGCTTTCTTCAATCCGCTTGCGTTCTGTGACGTCTCTCGCTGTTGAAATAACCGCCTCGACTACGCCTTGTTCGCTGTAAATCGGCGTAAGAACGTATTCATAATCCTTCTCGCCTTTAGGATCGACCCAGTGCAACTCGTCGGTTACCGGGCGACCGGTTGCGAACACAATGTCTCCAAGCGCAGTCATGCGCTTCAGCGTTTGTGCTGGCAAGCCGAGCTCTTCGATCGTCTTGCCAACCATCTGATGAGGCTTGAACCCAAGCGCGTCGGCTCCTGACCGATTGACGTATATGTAGCGGGTTTTTCGGTCAAATACATAGATTAGATCGCTTGACGCCGACAGAAAGCCCTCGAGAGTGCGCGTCTGTTTTGCCACCTTTCCAGCAAGCAGCTCTCGTTCATCGCGTATACGTTGTTCATCAGTGACATCACGGATAACGATAATAATCTGTGTTACGCGCAGCTTTTCACGAACGGGGTAGATCGAGAAAACCTTGCGCTTAGTGTCAATAACTGCTTCGGTTCGAATAGGTGCGTTCGAAGAAATCGCTTCTTGTTTCCACGACGCAATTTGCCTCGCTAGTTCACTCGAAATGACGTTTTCCACCGGCCTCCCCACCGCTTCAGAGAAGGTTGTACCGAGCCAGAGTGCCGCTGCTTGGTTAAGAGCGAGAATCGCACCACCCTCATTTAGAACCAATACAGAGTCAAACAGTGCGTTTAGGAGTGCATACGCAGCGGGCTCTGAATCGCCTACAGATGTGGTAGCGTCATCCGAGTTGGATCGCGTCAAATTTTCATTTTCAAGCTCACGCATACTCTCGCACTTCTGGGAACGAAGATGGCAATTATGCGTAAACGTTAGGAGTTTATTAAGCTTATCGTGTGCGGAGCGGAGTTTAATGGCGACAAGCCAGTGCTTAGGAGCTAAGAACACGTGTGCGCTCAGTTTTGAATTAAGGCGCTCTGCGAATGTAGTTCAGTTATAATGGCGGCCTCTCTTAACCGTCAAGAAGCCTATTTTTGTGAATAAAAATTAATAGCATTAAGCGTCTGGATTATTCAGGTATATGCATGGATGACGCAGTAGATATCGTATTTGAGGCACTTTTCGCTCTTACCGACTTACGAGTGTTGCTTCGTGAGACCGCCCCTTTGCATAAGTTCAATGAGAAGCAGCTGTCGCAGGCCCGCGAAGCTCTCGCTAGAGCAAAAAACGCCCTGGAAGACCTTGACGAGGAGCTTCAAAAATGAAAATCGCGGGGAACATACCGATCCGAGAAGTCGAGGAGCGCTACATCAACATCCAGCCGATCCAAGCCGCAGGCCGTTTGACCGCGGAGGCGATGAAGGCGCTCATCGTTTACGGCGACGGTTACTCGACGTGTGATCAATGTCGTAAACCATTTAGACTCGATAAAATCACCAAGCCACCCATCGCAGAGTTCCACAACGATCTCGCTCGGTTCCTCAGCATGGATGAAGCGCGTGTTACGCCGGGGGCGCGACGTGCGTTTCAAGCCGTTTGTCTAGCACTTGTTAACAAAGGTGACACGGTTTTGGTCTCTGCTCTCGGACACTACACCGAGTTTCTCGCCGTCGAAAACGCCAAGGCAACGGTGCGCGAAGTCCCCACAAATGATGCGAATGTCGTCACGGGCGATGCTATTGCGCAAAAAATCGAAGAGGTCATACGTGAAAACGGTCACCCGCCAGCACTCGTCATGCTCGATCACTTCGACTATACACTCGCAAACGAGCACGATATTGCTGGGGCAGCGAAGGCAGCTCATCAGTATGATATTCCGATTCTGTATAACGGCGCGTATACGGTTGGCATAAAACCTGTTAATGGAAAAGCGCTCAACGTAGACTTCGTCGTAGGAAGCGGACACAAGTCGATGGCGTCGTCCGCGCCAAGTGGCGTGTTGGCAACGACGAGTGAGTACGCCGACACGGTGTTCAGCACGACACAGATGATCGGTGACGTGACTGGAAGGCAGTTTGGCGTCAAAGAGGTTCAGATGCTCGGCTGTACACTTATGGGGGGCAACATCCTTGCTATGATGGCGTCTTTTCCGACAGTGAAGCATCGCGTTGAGGAATGGGATGAGTACGTCACGAAGTCAAATTATGTTGTAGACACGCTCCTCGGCATAACCGGAAACACGTGCGTCAGTGAATACCCGCGCAAGCATACTTTAACTAAGGTGGACACGACCGGAAGCTTTGACACCGTCGCGCGGACACACAAACGAAGAGGTTTCTTCTTAAGTGACGAATTGAAGCAGCGAGGCATTGTCGGGGCTTTTGCTGGGGCAACGCGCGCGTGGAAGTTCAATACATATGGCTTGAGCTGGGACCAGACACGCTACGTCGCAGATGCCTTTAACGAAGTCGCTGGGAAGTACGGGTTGTTTTAATAAATAACGAGCTGCAGTAGCTTCGGCACTGCCAGTAGCTCACCGCTTGTATTGCTTTGTCGGCAGGCTACAATTGCGCTTTAACAACTCGTGTAGTTGTTCTGCGCCGACAATTTCGGTCTGGGCTAGATCCCATTCAGCAGGATACATGACAAATGGTTGACACTGGGTGCCACCTAACCCCCCGTGACTCCCGATCAACTCCTCGAACGCGGCGACTTCGTCGCTGTCAGGGTCGTAGACACTGTTGACTAGAATATCTGGTGCGTAACGAAATCCGTCAGTGCGTCTTAGATGATCCGCAGCGCGTGGTCCGAAACTGACGAGCGGACTCTCTCCTTCACAACGGTCGTCGCGCAGAAAATACGTGCCTTTTGCGCCGAAGACGATTGGTCCGTGAGCCTGCGATCGCACCATGACGAAACCTATCCATTCTTGGCTGACGAGTCCCGGAATTAGCAAGGGAAATGTGCCACTAATCTCTTCGTAGCTCACACGCTCCCGCCAATCTGTTAGATAGACGAGACCCAAATTGCCCGAAGCCAACACGATAATCTGTGCCCTTTCAGCAGGTGTGGCGTGCCTGCGCCGTTTACGTCTGACTGCGTCAACCACAGGCGTTGCCTTTTGGACCACGTATTCTTTTCGCCGAACGATAGGGTCAGCTACGGCCTCGCCAAAGTGGTCTTGATTTGAGTCAAGAGCGCTAAATACGTTGACTCTTTCATCGATTAGTTTCCTCACGAGGTTTTCGAGATTAAAGCCACATCGCTGCTTAAACGTAGCTCCGTTTGCTTGGCCGTGATCAGAGAGCACGACCAACTGGTAAGGGCGCGGAGCATAGCTTATCGCCTGTTCAAGCCTGTGAAACTGCTTATCTACCTGCTTGAGCGCGCGAAACGATGCACTGTCGGCGATGCCGTTGTGATGCGCTATTTCGTCGTACCCTACGTAGGTGGCATAAGCAACGTCGGCTCGCCCTGCAATAAGGTCTCCGACTAACGTGTCAGTAGTGGTCTCACGCAAAAAAACGTTCGCGGCGGCGCGTGTCAAGTAGTAAATAAACAGCCCCTTGCGCAAGCGCGGCTTGACGTTCAAGATACGTTGTCGCACACGACCGAAGAACTCGTCGAGGACGTCCCAGAAAAAAAGTGCGATAATGCGCGGGAAGTTCGAAGGATTCGAGTAGAAAAAGAGCCACGACTTGCTGTAGAAGCGTTTCATATCCTTCAATCGACTATAGGTCAAAATATTGTCCTCAGCGTCTCCTGAAAAGAGGTTTGAGCGACTCGCGCCGTTTTTCGCCAAAAGTCCCTGCCCGTCCGAAATTCGCGCTTCGATCTCAGGCGCATCAGAGAGGCCGGTGGATACCATGATTCTGTTGTCGTGTTCTTTCTCCACCCAACGAAATGCGGGAAGATCTTGATTGTGCCCGTGCAAGATGCCCGCTTGGCTGGCACCGGTCTGACTGGATAAGTCGGTTTCCCACGAGGTAATGTAATGGGTTCCCCGTTCAAGCCAACTGGCGAGCGTCGGTAAATATCCCTTGCTGATCGCCTTGTGGAGCACCGATTCAGCAAGGCCGTCGATCTCTAGAAATATTGTACCGACATAGTCCGCCTGAATCCCCTTCGCCTTTTTGACCTCCCGGCTTAAGATGTTGCGGTAATACCACGCATCATCATTATTCGTCAGGAGGCTTGAGAGAATAACGTTTATTGCTGCCAAGCCGATTGGGGTCAAAATGAGCGCCCCCAGTCCTTCGACGCTAACGCCTGGTACTAGTATGCTCGTGAGCCAAACCATCAACGCATTCAGCAGCAACGCTCCTAAGCCAAAGGTGTAAGTTAGGAACCGCAGCGTGGATCGGGTGAGAATTGGCCATAGGATTGCATTTACAATACCTAGCACCACCACGAAGGCAATTGCTGCAGCAAAACCGTTGACGCTGAGTCCGGGAATAACGTGAATCAGGAAGAGGAGGCCAACGGCCTCGCCGACCCAAATCACAAGGGTTCGAGAAACGTTGCGTAAATAAGGCTTCGTCTTGTTCTCCATTTACGCCCCATCTGAGCACGCTAATGTAAAAATTGTGATCTCAGGTGGACAGTTGACCCGTATCCAGAAGACGTTTGTTCCAAGACCACGACTCGTGTAATGGACCATGTCGCCGACTTGATATCGACCCAGCGGGTATTTCTTAGCATGAGGCGCCTTCACTAACGTCCCGATGCTAGGGATGATGAATTGGCCACCGTGCGAATGACCCGAGATCTGTAGGCTAAATCGTCCTGTCGTTGCGCTCACGTCAGCAAAGTCTGGTTCATGGGCCAACAGGATTGCGGGACCCGAGGGTGGAAGTTTGTTAAGCACGACGTCCAAGCGATGTTTATGGAGCATGACGCTATCGACGCCGGCGAAGTGTAGCAGGGCATCTCCTCGATGGAGCGTGTAAACGTCATTACTAAGGTCGACGATATTGCTTTTCTTCAATATCGCTCGAACTGCTGCCTCTCCGACCCAGTGATCGTGATTCCCGAGAACTGCGAGGCTCACGTCCTTTGGGGTTAGTTTAGTAAGGCAGGCAGTCATCTCCGTGGAATACTGATCAACCTCATATGAGAAGAGATCGCCAATAATAGCAACCAGATCGGGGTGCTGCTGATTGATAATTCCAACTACGCCGTCCAAACGTTTCGGGGTGAGCCATTGACCTAAATGGATGTCTGCAATACTTGCAATCCTGTAACCGTCAAAGGCAGGATGTAGGTTGGGGATGTTCACGTATACGTGCTCGATCTGAAAGACACTAGGCTCAAACCCATCGCGTCCCACTTTTTCAGATAACCTCGTCATTGCCATCTGCAGGTTTCTCCGAAAAGCGAGGTCTGTCACGAGGCGTGGTTTCTTCATTATCTTCTCTGTTTGACTTGCGTTGCGCTTACTGCGTACATTGTTATAAAGGAGCTTGTTTTATAAGGGTATTTCAAGGCTTTTGGGCTAGTTAGTCATCAATAGGCGGATATGTAGCTAAATAAGCTGGAGCGTGGATCGACAGGCTATTGCCAAGATTCTGCGACCTGGCTGTGGGTCAAACGCCTCAGCAACGTCGCTCTCTCACAATTTAGCGTTAGAATAGGACCGCGCAACGATACTTCGCACTATCGTTGCCACGCCGTCTGAAGCACGTGTTCCCAAAGCGCTTTTGAAAAGAACCTAATATCTAGAGCAACGCGGAAAAAAGGCGTGAAATTGACTCTTTTGCTTTGACAGTAGAGGGTCGCTCAGCATAACGTTGAGAGGTAAGCTCGGTGCAGACTTCCAAATCTTTTTCGAAAGACTGTTTCAGGGATCGCGCAACTGTTTGATCATAAACAACTGCGTTGGTCTCAAAATTCAAACCGAAGCTCCGCACATCCCAGTTTGCACTCCCCACTGACGCAGCGATGTCGTCTATAACGATTGTCTTTGCGTGAAGAAACCCATTTTCGTACGTATACGCTCGTACTCCTGATTCAAGCAGTTGCCCCACAAAGGAAAGCCCTGCCCAATAGACGAAGGGATGATCAGGCCGGTTCGGGATCATAATCCGCACGTCAAGCCCAGACAGTGCTGCAATCCTCAACGCATCGCGCACGCTGTCGTCAGGGATAAAATAGGGAGTCTGAAGATAAACCGTCTCAGTCGCGGAATTGATCATCTTTAGGTAAGCCTCTTTTACTGGGTTCCAGTAGGTATCTGGCCCCCCTGAGACTATCTGCACTGCTGCTCCGTCAGACGACGCGATATCAGGGAAATAGCGATGCTGGTACCCCTGTTGCTCCTCTTTCGCGGCATAGTTCCAATCAAAGAAGAAGCGAAGCTGACAGGCCAAAGCTGCGTCTCCTTTAATCCGTACGGCGGCGTCGCGCCAGTATCCCCATTTCTTGACCTTACCGAGATATTCGTCACCGATGTTGAATCCTCCAACAAAAGCGGTCTTTCCATCGATGACCGCAATTTTTCGGTGATTCCTAAAATTTGACCGCAAGTTCAGAAAGCGTATGCGTGAAGGGAAAAAGAACGCAATTTTCCCGCCCGCACTCTTTAGGCCATCAAAAAAGTTTCGCGGGAGCCGAGCACAACCGAGGCCGTCGCACAAAACCCTGACTTCGACGCCTGCCAATGCACGCTCAGTAAGCAGGTCTCGAAGCTCGTGGCTGAGTCCATCATCCCTCCAAATGTAATATTCAAGATGGACATGATCGCGTGCTTCTTTGATTGCGGCGATAAGGTCAGCAAATTTCTCACTGCCATCAGTGTACGCTTTAATCTGGTTGTTTGTCGTAAGCATCGAACCGCTGTCCTGAATCAGCATCAAAATCATGCGGCGGAAGACACTAGACAAATGATTGAGGGCGGGAATCTCGTGTGTTTTCAATTCGCTTTTCTGTTGTTCGATGAGGTTCCGTAACGCCTCATCTGCGTCCTGCTTAATTCGAAACATCTTCTTCTTGTGATAATTCTGACCGAGGAAAGCATACAAAACAAACCCGACAACGGGTAAGAAGAAGAGAACTAAAAGCCAGGCCCAGACAGCGGCCGGATTTTTCCTCTCAAAAAAGACAATAGAAATAGCGAAAAGAAGATCCGAGATAAGAATTGCGATCAATATGAGGTCAGTAATACTCATGTTTTCTTTTGAGGACTCGTCTGCGCTGGCGCGCTGTGGCCGTGGTTTGAATGGTTTTCAAAGCAGATATTCTCTTTGATTGTGTTCGTGGAGCAATGCTCGTTATGCCAGTGGCAACTGCGCCGTGAGTCTGAGGGGGCCTCATTTTACCAGACGATTGGCACTTTGTTCATAATAAGCCCTATCAACATCTTCCGACTGGATCAGCCTGAGCCGCCGAAACTACTTCGGCATCAATGCCCAGTGAGCGTAGCATTCAGAAAGGAGTTGATCCAGTCATTCAACAGCTAAGGCTGCTCTAGCAGGTGAGCAACGAGGGCTCCGAATTTGCGCGCGCTCTGTTCATCAAGCTTGTTGACTTGCGTAATCGGTACCCCCATAAGTTTAGCAAAATCCTCTATGAGCTTCCTGTCCGTATCGGAGATCTTGTCAACGTTGAGATATCCCCCAAACACCTCGATTGCTTGAACGCGCCCTTCAGCGCGCGCTTGCAAGTCTGCCACATACCGATGCACGAGCTCCTCTTTAGGCACTGCCCCGTAGTCGACGCAGACAACGAAAAGCGCCACGTCTTTGTCGTTTAATTGATCGCGGTTCGCGGCAAGGAAATTCATCACACTAGGCAGCGGATGCTCTTCGTAAATTGGAGAGCCGATCACGATGAAGTCGAAACCGCGCGGATCAGCTTCGGCGACGTTCCGTACAACCACGTCGACGTGTCCTTTGCTCGCTGCTCCTTCAGCTATCCACCGCGCAACTGTTTTCGTGGAGCCGTATCGCGTGTCGTAAATGATTAGAACGCGCGCCATGCCGCCTGTTACCCCGTCCGCATGAGTTCCAGCAATCACGCGTGTAGCTTCTTAAGGAGCCACGCCATGTTCTTGCCAAGGGTGGTCATCGTGGCCATACCCTCAGCATCGTTTTCTGCTTCGCCGATGGCTCGGCCGATGCCGATGTTCCAGTAACTCGAACCGGGAACGATCATCTGACCAATGAAGAAGAAGTGATTGATCGAGTCGAAGGTGTGAATGGCGCCAGCACGTCGCATCGTTACGACTGCAGCCCCGACTTTGCGCTGGAACATGTCGCCGTTTGCACGAGCTACCATGCCAGCGCGGTCAATAAGCGCTTTGAGTTCGGGTGTGAGGTCAGCGAAGTACGTTGGTGAACCCAAGATGATACCGTCTGCTTCGAGCATCTTAGCGATGTAGTCGTTTACCGAATCGTTAGTTACGACGCAGCGCTGATTGAGCGTCTCGAAACACTCCGAACACGCGATGCAGCCCGGGACCTGTGTTCCTGCGAGCTGAATCAGCTCGGTCTCTATGCCCTCTTTTTCGAGTTCGCCAAGCACCTGCTTAATAAGAATGGCTGTGTTGCCATCCTTGCGCGCACTGCCGTTAAAAGCTATAACCTTCATTCAAATTCCTCCTCGTTCCTGGGGTCTTGTGGAAACCTTTCATGACCAGCACTGAAAGCCGCCTTATAACTGTTACGTCGGTCATCTGAAGCGGCTCGAACAAATACGATTAAGGCTGCATGCCTTTTTCGTCAAAAAACAGCGTAATGTCTCCAGAATCTTGTCTGGTCGTTAGCGAAGAAACGTTGTGTCAAAAAAATCTTTGCGCATAATCCATTTATCTTTCTTAAAAAGTGTGAGTTAGTCTGAGTGCGACTGCTTCAAACGTTCAAAACCGTGTTGTGCGCTTAAAAGGATTAGCTAGAGATCTGGCTTTTTGCCGTGTGTTCATTTTTTGCGATGCAAAATGGACATAAGGTGTAGCCATTAAATGGGTTCATTCGTACCGGCTTTCCACAGCAGGTACATAGCAACATTTCTGCCTCGGTCATATAGATAGCCCCCCTCTTCTTGCGGCGATTTAATTCTGTTGCGGATTACTGGTTTAATCGACTCCTCACATTTAAGCTTTTCGAATTTCAGCGTTTTCGCGACCAAAAAACGTTAATCGAGGCATTTTTCAGCCACGGCAGCCCTCAAACTTAGCGAAGTCCGGTATTTATACGACGAGTTGGATACATAATAGTAAATAGTGAGGGTGGCAGGTTTGCTCAAGAGTGCAGCTAAAATTCCTCGCGCCACGTGTCAGCTCTTCGGTGCCATAAAGGCGATTAGCAATATTAGAGACAGCGTCATTTTGGTCCACGGCCCTAAAGGCTGCGTTTATCACATCAATTACATACTGGGGATGCGGGGCGATAAGACCACGAACGTCTATTCGACCTGTATGGATGAAAAAGACGTCATTTTTGGCGCCGGAGATAAACTCAAAAGTGCTATTGTTGAGCTCGACAATGAGTTTGCCCCCGCGCTCATCGCCGTACTCTCATGTTGTGCTTCCAGCATTATCGGTGAAGACGTTGAAAGTGTGGTGAAAGATGTAAAGACGAGGGCTAAATTGCTTGGCATCGACGCCGGCGGGTTTGAAGGTGACTATCGATCCGGCTATAGCGAGACGATCAGGCGACTCGTTGAAGTGCTCGTTGAGCCCTCCCACACCCACGACAAGCTTTCGGTGAATCTAATCGGCCTTTTGAGGGCAGGCCCAGATCTCAGAGAGCTCAAGCGCGTCCTAGCGCTTATCGGCGTCCATGTCAATGCAGTTCTTACGGCAGGTGCTACTACACGTCAGATCGAACACACAGCCTCAGCAGCCTTGAATGTGGTCCTCTGCGAGGCTACTGGCAAGGATGCCGCTGAGCAGTTGGAAAAGCAGTTCGAAATGCCGTATATCATAGAAGAGCTCCCCATTGGCTATGAAGCCACCTTGCGCTTTCTTGCCCACGTAGCCGATGCGCTCGGCATCTCAATGGATCTGGATGCTATATCTCCTAAGCACCGCATCGAAGCTCCCCAAATGATCGGCAAACGGGTTGCAGTGATCGGTGGTCCAACGCGGGCTATTTCCGTTACCAACTTCCTCATAGAGCACGGCGTTGAACCCGCCCTCGTCGTCTCAGACTTTGATGTTAACACGGCCGCACGACTGAGCGATCTCGTAAGTACCCGATGCGAGGTGCTTATCGCTCCGGAGCATGAGCTTATTCTCGAGCGATGCAAAGCGCAGCACATCGATCTTATCCTCGGCGGAATGCTCGAGCGACCGATTGCGTCGCGTCTCGGCGTCACGCATCTCGACATCATGCACGGAAGTGAAAAAACCGTCGGTTTTGCCGGTGCTGAAGCACTCCTCAAACGCTTGAAGGGTGAAGAACAGACGTGATCTCAGAGGGATGCTTAGTTAAAAGCAAAGCGATTCGCGGAACGGTTGGTGCAATTATCCCGTACAACGAGCGCACGTGTGCGATTACTGCAGGTCACGTTATCCGCTATGGCAGCGGCGCTGTCGGCACCAAGGTCGTCGTAGACGGATACGAAAGCACGGTCATCCGCCTTTTAAATGACTTTGATCTGGCGCTCATTGAGGTTCCTTCCGAGCACGCGACGCTCTCGACAATCGGGCGTGCCTCTTTCGGTCCAGCTGAACTCGTCACTTACGATCGACGCATCGCGTGTCGGGTAATCGACACTGGAAAAAACCTCAACCGATTTGCATTTCCGTGTGGGAACATGCCCATGCCTGGAGACAGCGGTGCCCCGATCATACAGAAGGACGAGGTCATAGGGCTGCTTTCGTCAGTATTGTACAACAACTGCACCGGGCTTGGAATCTCCTCAGAGGTCTTCGGCAATCCGTTGCGTTTGAGATAACCGGCCAGTGACTACACGCTCGGTCCGGAAGCGGATAAGTGTTCGTAACCTTCAGCCTTGAGCTCGTATAAGACTCCGTCGACGTCGAGCTGCATCTCAGATACAGTGACTTTTCCGATGATAGTGTATGGTATGGGGATGGCGGTTAATCGCTCCTGTTTCGCCGTGAAAAGAAGTTCATAGTCGCCACCGCGGTATACGGAAAGCGTTAGCTCGTCCCATCGGTCGTTACTTACCGATTTTGCCTCCTCGCTAATGGGAAGCGCAGCCGCCCGCACACAGAAGCCGCAGTTGCTAGATTTTGACAGCTCGAACAGGGAGAGACTGAGCCCATCACTTGTATCGATGAGTGCGGTCACCGCGCCCGAATCGGCGAGCGCTTGTCCGTAGAAAATTCTCGGCTGCGGCTCGAATAATTTCTTAAGGGCACTTTCTCGTAAATGATGGCCTGCATATCGGCTGTCGAGCAACATCCTGACGCCGGCAGCAGCGACGCCTAGTTCTCCCGTAACACATACAACATCTCCGACTTTCGCCCCTGCACGCGTGAGCATTTTATGCTGATGTACACTGCCTATAGCAGTGCCGACAAGTGTGAGTTCTTCGTGTTCATCGGTGTCGCCACCAAGAAGTGTGGTTCCGTTTTGCGTGCAGCATGCGTTACAGCCACGCATAACGTCAAGTGCAAAAGAAACTTCCGTATCGCGGGGAAAACCAACGGCCATCGTCACGCCGATAGGCGTAGCCCCCATCGCGGCGACGTCACTTAAAGTCGCGGCGGTGGTCATCCATCCAATCTGATACCCCGACATCTCGCGTGGAAAATGCGTTTTTTTATGTAACATGTCGGTAGTGACGACCAAATACCGGTCACCGTACGCGATTGCCGAACAATCGTCAGCCCCTGGACAGAGCACTGCTGTACATTCAATCAACTCAGCTATCATACTTACCAGCGCCCGCTCACCCAGTTCGCCGACCTTCATCCGCTTTGTCACGTGAGCATTTATACCCGATAAGCGCTTCTACTCATCAGTCCAGTGGCCCTAGGTCGATTCACATGAAAGTATTCCCCGAATGTATCCCGTGTCTCACATCGCGGGTGCTGTACGAAGCGAAGTTATCAACGAATGATGTCAAAACGCAGCTCAAAGCCGAAGAGGCGGCAGCAAAAGCGATGTGCAGTACGGGGTTTGATGGCCCTATCGCACTGCTTTCGACGGACGTGCACCGAGCGGTGTATAGAGTGCTTGGCAATGACGATCCTTACCGCGAGGTGAAACGACTCGCCAACGAGACCGCGGTCAAACTCTTACCGACGGTTCGGTCAAATATTCAAATGAGCCGCGATCCCTTTCGCAGCGCTGTCATCGCTGCGATTATTGGGAATACCTTTGATTTTGGCGTGCTCGGTTTTGAAGTGGCAACTGACGATTTTGAAAAGGAAGTCGCCACAATCTACCGACACGGGTTAGACATCGATGACACGGACGCCATCAAAGCTCTCATCAAAGATGTAGTATACGTCGCTGACAACGTCGGAGAAATCGTATACGACGGGCTCCTCATAGAGCAGCTACGCAAGCTCGGCGGACGCGTGACTCTCGTCGTACGCGGAGGCTATATCCTCACGGACGCCACGATTGAGGATGTTTGGGAGTTCGGACTCGACAAAGTCGCGGACCGAGTCCTGACGACGGGTTCAAACGCGGTGGGCATCAAACTCGATGAAATCTCGACTGAGTTGAGTGAGATTTTGCCCCGAGCTTCGCTTATTATCGCAAAAGGGATGGCTAATTATGAGATGCTCTCTGAATATCCATTTAAACCAGTCGCCTATTTGATGAGGGTAAAGTGCGCGCCAGTTGCAGAGTCGGTAGGGGCCCACGTCGGTGATTTCATTGCGAAACTTGTGCGGTAAGAGGGGCGCCTAACGCACAAACAGGAACGCAACCGCGTTGTTGAGCACGTGTAACGTTATCGGAGCCATTAGATTGCCCGTCTTCTCGTACACGTACGCAAGAACGACACCGATGACGAATAACGGGGCAGCGGCCAGCAGCTCTAAATGGATGACCGAAAAGAGCGCCGCGCTCAGAACGATCGCGTATGAAGGTTTGAAGCGATCTCTGAAAGCTTTGTAGAGGTACCCCCGAAACACGACCTCCTCTGCGATGGGTGCGATTATAACCCCTGATAAGAAGACGATTGGCAAAAGATTAGGTACGGCGGCAGATACTGACAAAGCCTCCTGAGTCGGGTCGACGCCGAAATTTTGTTGGATAGGGTAGCCAACGATGCCGGCTAGGATAAATGCAACAATGAATCCTACCACGCCGTAAAGGAGCGCTTTTGGAAGTTTATTGGTGGTAAATCCAAGTGACGAGAGCCTCTCTTTGTAGAAACCTAGGACGATTGCTACGATGAGTGCAATGGAAACGATGTTTGCGACATTCAGCAACCAGTAGGTCCCTGCGGTAATAGTCCCAGTGGATGTGCCTAGCTCTTCGCTGGAAGTGATTATGCCCAGAGCGATGAGAATCGGCGGCAAGAACAGTGACACGCTGAACTGAGCGACCAAATAGAGCAAAATACCCAGGACGATTGACCACTTTTTCCTTGGCGGTCCTCGCGGCACGTAGGCGTCGTACGGACTCGTCGGATGAAACTCATCCCAATCGATGGCAGCGACAGGCGTTTCGTTTTCGTAATCTTTGGGCATCTTGCTACTTTCGTAGCTAACATGACTACTTACTTATATACCCTTGTAACTTGCGCGGTCCGGCGCCGCTTGACGTGCGAATACAGCCCGTAATACAACTAAAGGACTGACGGTATCTTTATGAGCCTGAGCGATCATGTTTGAATATATATAGATAATTAGGTGATTACTTAAAATGAGGGGCAAGTGGGGTAGCGATTTCGGTCTTTCAGCACGTATGCTGCTTACGATGGTTTTGCTTGGGATCGTTTACGTAGCATTCATAGGTATAATCTTACTCTATGTGCGTAACATCGCGGTTGTAGCCATATTCGTGGCGCTGTTTCTTGGAGCGCAGTATTATTTCTCCGACCGGTTAGTACTCGCTGCGAGCGGCGCCCGCGTCGTTAGCGAGGATGAGGCTCCTGAGCTCCACAGTGCGATTGAACGCCTGTGTGCAATGGCAGACCTGCCAAAGCCGAAGGTGGCGATAGCAAACAGCCCAGTTCCGAACGCTTTTGCGACCGGCCGCAATCAAAAGCACGCCGTAGTAGCGGTGACGAGTTCCCTCCTCCAACGACTCGAAGAGCCTGAAATAGAGGCCGTGCTGGCGCACGAGCTGTCACACGTCAAGAACAGGGACATGTTGGTTATGACCGTCGCGAGCTTCGTCACGACGATTGCGGGCTTCCTCATGCGTTATTGGTTCTTTATTGGCGCAGGTGGTAATCGGAGGGACAACAACATCGTCATCTTTTTTGTTGCACTCGCCGCGATATGGATCATCAGCTTCTTGATCACGCGGGCGCTCTCGCGATACCGCGAGTATGCAGCCGACAGGGGCTCTGCCATTATTACGGCTCATCCCGCGAACCTCGCCAGTGCGCTCCTAAAAATCAGCGGCTACGTCGCACGCGTCCCAACGGAAGACATCCGTAAAGTTGAGGGCATAAGTCAATTCTTCATCATACCGGCGATAACGAGAGGCTCTGCGCTGAGCCTTTTGTCGACCCACCCACCCATCGAAAAGCGGATTGAGCGACTGCGGGAGATGGAGGCGCAGCTCGCTGGACAGGGCGCCTAAAGGGAATGAGTCGGTTGTTAAGTCTGTCGCTGCGTCTTGAGTTCGACCATCCCTAAGACTTCTGCCATATCACGAATCTCAAAATCGGGACGCACTCCGTTCGTTGGTGTGCGCTGTCTTTTGTTATACCATATAGTGCTCAGCCCTGCTTTCTTTGCTCCGCAAATATCGGATATGATCGAATCTCCGACAAAAGTAGTCTTTTCACGCGCTATACCCATCTTCTGGAGGGTCTCGTTGAATATTCGTGGATGTGGTTTGTAGACTTCGAGCTCTTCGGAGGTGACGATCACGTCAAAAAGGTCTGAGACTCCGTTGAGATGAGCCGAAAGCTCCTCTGTATCTCCGTTTGAAACCATTCCGAGCTGGATACCATTTGCATAGAGCGCATCAAGCGTCTTTTTGACGTTGGGGAGGATTGTAACCGCTTCGTCGAGCATTTTTTTATAGACGTAGTTTAGCTCCTCAGTATAAGCGTCCTGCACACATATCCCGTAACGATGAAAGACGTTTCTCGTGCTAATTCCGTAAAGATCGCGCATATTTCTAAATTCGCCGCAGTAAGCGATCACGTCTTTAAAAGCGAGTTCAAACTCGTTATTCCAATATGCGTTGAACTCGTCGACTGAGGTTGCGATGCCGAACAACGATTTTGACTGTTGGACGACGTATTGGGTGATGTCGTGATGATACGTACCGACATCGAGCACGGTGCCATAAGCGTCAAAAAGAATGGCTTCTGTCTCAGTCATCAACTAACGGTTTGCTTACTGAGGTAAATAGCTATTTGAAAGGAAAGACGGCCCTGAGCTTATTCAGGGCCAAGCCTTATGTCGGTCTGTTTGCTCGGCCAGTGTTTTCAATCCAGCTCTTATGGCACTGCATACGACTGTGACCTCAGATGTACTGGGGGCATTTTTATCTACTGATGAGGCAACATGCGAGCGAAATAGATGCGCTCTGATGAGAAACACGTAACGAGGGTAAAAATCCGCTTGCACGAGTTGCGAGAAGATTCAGATGCAGCTGAGCTCGTGAAATTCCTTGCACGGCGAAACGGTGTGATAAAAGTCGAAGTAATCGCAGATTTATTCATTGTTTACATCACTTACGATGAGTCTCTAACATCGCTAGCGCAGATCATTGCGGATTTGAGCAGCATTCGTTTTACCCCAGAAGGCTCCACTGTACTCAATGGATAGCATCATCGATGAATAGAGTGAAATATCGCAGGTGTACGCGCGTCGCCACCTCTCTCTGCGGCACGAAAAATTGCGACGAAACTAACGGTCAATCGTTATGGGATTTCTGGACTCATTGCTCGGACGGACAAAGGGTATAGCTCCAAAAGTGGAAGGTCTGTTTTCAATGGCGACTGTCTATATCACGCTAAGCACTGAGTTTAGCTTGAGCTCGACGGGAAAGGCGGGGATCTGCTTCAAGCCTGTTGAATCAAGCGGCTTTGCTCAGTGTGAGAACGAGATTGTAGAGTTGCTTAAAATAAGCGAAACCGCTTTTGAGATCAAGCAAGATGAGTTTGGCTACGCGTGGGTAATCGTTGCTGATGAGCAGTTTGAAAATGTAGTAGCCGATATCCACGAGGTGAGCTCAACGCTTATCGACGGCGGATATGGCGAACAGGTCCTGTGCGCGGTTTTCCCGTTTCGGAACCAAAAGAGTGTCTTTTGGATCTACAGCTACAAACGTGGGAAGTTTTACCCCTTTGTACCGGTCGAACCGAAGCAACACAAGCGCGACTACGCCTACGAGTTCAGACTTCGGTCGGTTTTAGAGCGTGAGCTGCCGATAGAACAAGAACTCGAGCGTTGGTATCCTCTTTGGGATGTGCCGCTTTAGTTCATGACTAGCCGGGAATAATACCCTCCTTTGTGAATAGCTTACGTGCCTCTTTTGGTGTGATGTCAGGCGACGGGACTATCAGATCCGATGGGCGGATTTCTGCTGGATCGAGCGGCGTGCCTTTCTCTCGAATGGTGTGAATCATTTCGTGCAGACAGCTGCTAAACTCGTCGACCTCTTCGTTGCTTAGGTGGTCGACCATGCAGTTATCGAGCTCATTGAGCTTATCGAGATACTTGCTATCGAGAACGTACTGGTTTTCGCCGAGGATTCGCACTATCATTGCTGTGCCTCCTGGGTTTCTTCCGTCGTGGCTTTCTTCTTTACGGGAACCTGTTGCTTCATAATTTTGAGCTCTTGATCGACCTCTTCGTTCGATTTAATCTTGCTCAGCTCCTCCTCGACCTTCGTCTGATCGCCAGTCAAATCCTGGAGCGTTCCGGAGTCAATAAGCTCATCGAGCGCCTGTGATCGCGCCTTCATTGTTTCTGTCTTTTCCTCAGCACGTTGAACTGACATCCCGACGTCTGCCATTTCCTCGGAGATCCCAGTAACAGACTCGGTTATTTTGACCTGCGCTTCTGCAGCTGAATACTGCGCCTTTATGGTCTCCTTCTTCGTTCGGAACGCCTCGACTTTGGCAGAAAGTCTCCTTTCAGTGTTCACGAGCTTAGCCTGTTCATTTTCGAGATCAGCAATCTGTGCAGTGAGTGATTCGATCTGCGCCATGGAGTCTTTTTTCCGTTCGAGCGCAATACGGGCGAGATCGTCGCGTCCAAGGCTTACCGCCTCTCGCGCCTGATTGTTCAGGCTTTCGATGTTTGACTCGAGTTTTGCCTTCTGAAGTTCAAGCCTCTTCTTCGCTGTAACGACGTCGGCAATGCCGCGCTTAACATTGGTCAGCAGTTCGAGCTGCTTTTCATAAGAGTAATCGAGCGTTTCACGTGGGTCCTCGTGTCGATCAAGAAACGTGCTAATTTTTGCCTTAATCATCGTCATAAGACGATCCAATATTCCCATTTTTTCTCCTCCGTGTAGCCAGGGTGGCGTAATTATACAGTCTTATTCGTCAATTGTGCTTCTTGACTAAAAAGCTTCGTTGTTGCAATACGCACGATGAAATCGAAACGGCTAAACCCAATCCATTCATCTGTTCCCTTATGGAGCCCTCATATATAGCGAAGGAAGCAGCCGGAAGGTCAATCGCCGAATTGGTCGAAGACGGAATGATTGTAGGGCTCGGAACCGGGACCACCGTGGCGCGTGCGATCGCCCATCTGGGGAGACGTATCGTTGACGAGGGGCTTTCCATTGCGGGCGTTCCAACGTCTCATCAGTCGATGCTGCTTGCGGTAAAGCATCGCGTCCCGCTTACGACACTGTATGAGCACGAAGTCGTTGATATCGCCCTAGACGGCGCTGATCAGGTCGATTCACGCCTTAACCTCATCAAAGGCGGTGGCGGAGCTCATACGCGCGAGAAAATCGTTGCGCGCTCGGCGAGGCGGTTCTGTGTTGCAGTTGATGCTTCAAAACTGGCATCGCGTTTGAATCTGCCCGTGCCGCTCGAAGTGCTGCCCATTGCATGTCCGCTCGTTCAGAATGAGGTCAATCGAATGGGGGCCACTGCAAAACTTCGGCAATCTGAGAAAAATCGCATCTCTGTTACCGATCAAGGGAACCTTATCCTTGATGCGGACTTCGGAATTATCAAGGATCCAGAAAAGTTAGCAAAGGGGCTATCCACTATAACTGGGGTAGTGGAACACGGCATTTTTGTTGAAGTCAGTGAGGTGCACGTCGCGCGACTCGCTGGAAAAGCTGCCTCTGTTGAGATCTTGACGAGGTAATACAAACGCTGAGTGGACTATTTATCTATTCCAACGGTTCGTGAAAGGCTTCGTAGCATAGCGATGGTCTCTTCGTCTTGCTGCGCGTCGCGTTTCCGCAAGTCGTCGAGAGAGTCGATGATATCGCAGAGTTGTGTGGAGAGACGGTAACACTTAAGTGGGCGGCCTTTGCCCTCTTTTTTTTGTTCCCATTCTTCAATCCAACCGCGTTCCCTCATTTCGCGCATCGCGATGCTCACTTCAGGTTGTCGCAAGCCAGCACCAAGCTCAATATTGCGTGAAACCGATTCATTGACGTTGGCTAAATACACCAATGCTTTCGCCAAGTTCCTCTTGACTCCGACATTGCTAAGAAGACTGGCCATCACTTCTTCATCTTGGTCGAATACCGGTAAGGATCCGTCCTTCATTATATCCCTCTTACTATTTTTATCATATAAATTATATTGACGATATAAATACGTTTTCAAATTATTTCTTCGATTTTCGATCAAAAATGCCTTAGTTTGATTATAGGAGTATATTTATATTATTTTTATATAAAGTGGTGCGCGCGCGCGACAAAAGCCTTTTATAGAGCGCTCGTAATAGCGGGAGTGTCTGAAGGGGTTGCTTAGCCTCTTGCAGCACCTCGCAGCCGGGGTGGCCTAGTAAGTTGTTGCAAACGTAGGCAATGATCTAGATGGCTAAGGTGTCAGACTCATAGGGTAAGCTAACTCGACACCTGAGATATCTGAAGAGCGCGGGTTCGACTCCCGCCCCCGGCATGCTCTATTCTTTGGAATTAACTATAAATCTCTGAATTTTTTAGATATAACTATTAGGTTTTATGAAGATTCGAAAGTTGCAGCTTGCTGGAAAATCGAACAAATGAAAAAAAAATTGCTATGTATAACAATTGCTTTGCTCATCGCCGTTACGGTATCTGGGACAGGTTGCACATCAAACACCTCTGGCGCTAGGGTTCAGGTCGCAGGATCTACAACAATCCAGCCTCACGCTGAGGCTTTAGCGAAAGCATTCCAAACAAACAACTCCAGTGTCACGGTGTTTGTACAAGGTGGGGGGTCATCTGCCGGCGTCACAGCGGTCGGAACAGGCACCGCTGACATCGGCATGTCATCTGCGAACCTGACAGCAAGTCAACTGGCACGGTACCCGAATCTCAAGCCAGTACCAATTGCTGTAGATGGGTTAGCCGTTATCATCAACCCACAAAATCCCGTTAATAGTCTGACGCTTAACCAAGTGCGTGATATCTTTAGTGGAAGTATCAGTAATTGGAACCAGGTTGGAGGGCCAAATCAGCAGATAAATATAGTCAATCGTGAGATCGGGTCGGGCACGCGCGATGGCATACAGAAAATAGTGCTGAAAAATGGCAGCTTTAGTAGCAGAGGGATCACCCAGTCGTCAACAGGAGCCGTTAGATCGTTTGTTGCTGCTGATCCCAACGCAATTGGTTACATTTCATTTGCGGAAGTCGATAACAGCGTTAAGGCCTTAGGGATTGATGGCGTTGCGCCTACATATGCATCTATAGCTAATGGAACCTACCCGATCCAACGCGACCTCCTCTTTGTGACAAACGGAGATCCGAGCGTTTATGCAAAGGCCTTTTTAGATTTCACGCTAAGTCCTTCAGGACAAGCTATATTGAAGGCCGACAACGTGGTGTCCATAAAAGACGTTTCGGTGAATAGATTAGCTAAAACGTCGGTGACAGCAAAAACAACTACAAGTGACCGCTAATCACCTCTAGTTTCGCTTTATTGCAGAGAGATTGAAAATATCACGCCGAAGACAGCAGCGCGTCCCCACAAATCAGAAGCACAAAATATAAAGGAGCATACCATCGCCCGCGGATGCATTTACTGTGTTGAATACGCCCTCGATAATATGCGCGTAGCTCTCTGTTCTGACGATCCTCAGTGCTTCCGTGAAACTACTATTCTTCTATTGACTAACTCTGTTTAATGAATCATAGTAACGATGAAGACCAATAGACTGTATTATTCAATCTGCGGCGATTACGATCTGATGAAGGGCTGGGTGCCTAGCTATCACGAACTGCGCTGCATCAAGTGCACCATAAAGAAACTCATTAAAAGCAGCAGCTCAAGAGCATTCTCATTACTCAAACCTAAGAGTTGAGGCGGAGAAAACGCTGCCGTCCGATGCGCTTCTGGCCCCAAATGATAAAAAAGGTGCTGCTAAAATCAATATTGCTCTGCTGCTCAATAGTAGTAGCTATCTCGTCGTTTTCGCTCTTTTTCGTGACGATATAGTCCTTGTCAAAGCCATCGTCTACCGGCTGTTTAGTACCCACGCTGTCGGGAACGACCTCCTGCTGAGAATTCTCAATAACGCACTTCTCGAGGATGAAGTCCCACTTATATGATTCATTTGGCAGGATGAACCATTTGAGAGGTTTCTCTTGTTCCTCTTTCGCAAACATCTTTCTCTCTCACCTCCATAGTCACGGAGGGAGTAGATCTACGTCAACGCTCGCCTCATACATTATATAGTGTTCCGGAGTCTCCTTAGGAAAGGCCTAAGCTTTTGCAGGTCGACAAGTGCTTGTCGCAACGTAGCTTGGTTGTGATTGGCGTCCAAGGCTTCGGCCTGCCTCGGTCGATGCTTGACAAAAAGACCTTGGTCCGCCACCTCTTGACCAAAAAACGGTTGGATGCACGATCCGGCCGTTTTTCACCCCCTTTCTTTTTTCAGGTCTTTATTCGCACAGAGCGACTTCTGCAGAAAGATCATGTGATATGATTAAGAACGGGGTTACCATGTGTCCTGTTAACTCAAATTGCAGTCCGCACTCTGCATTGGAGGATGCTCTAAGAAGATGAACGCAAAGAAAAAGATCTTGTTCCTTTGCACGCACAACGCAGCGCGGTCGCAGATGGCCGAAGGGTTCGTCAACGCCTTGTACGGTGATCGATATGAGGCAAATAGCGCCGG
>Ga0208851_1000061_pt1 | contig 44580 bp, 46 predicted proteins | sample NGESurshal092012_FD_184481 | JGI IMG/M metagenome (GOLD analysis project Ga0208851, IMG submission 184481) | Arctic peat soil microbial communities from Barrow, Alaska - NGEE Surface sample 415-2 shallow-092012 (SPAdes) | ecosystem: Environmental > Terrestrial > Soil > Wetlands > Peat ... | reverse complement strand
CGCGTTGACCCCGCGCTACGTCGTGCTCTTCCAGCAGCCGTTCATCGTCAACCCGGGCAGCTTCGTCAGCGGCCCGCCGAAGGCCATCGTCGAGCACTTCCGCTGGGCCGGTCGCACGCAGCCGGCCAAGGTCGTCGTGATCGACCGCCACAAGGGCGGCGTCGTGCGGACGATCGAGCTCGACCCGTTCTTCGTGTTCCATCACGTGAACGCTCACGAGCGCGGCGGCACGATCCTCATGGACGTCAGCGGCCACATCGACTCGCGGATCATCGACGCGCTCTACCTCAAGAACCTGCGCCGCGCCGACCAGCGGATGCCGCCGGTCAGGCTGAAGCGCCTGACGGTCGACGTCGCACGCGGGAAGGTGCGCGTCGAGCATCTGGCGGACGCGTCGATCGAGCTCCCGCGCGTGAACTACGGGCGCGTCAACCAGCACGCCTACCGGTACGCGTACGGCATCGGCCAGCGCAGCCCGAAGAGCGGGTTCGTCGACCAGCTCGTAAAGATCGACGTCGCCACCGGAGCCGCGCGGCTCTGGCGCGAGGCAGGCGCCTATCCGGGCGAGTCGGTGTTCGTGGCGCGCCCCGGCGCGATCCGCGAGGACGACGGCGTCGTGCTGTCGGTCGTCCTCGATGCCGGCCGGCACACGTCGTATCTCCTCGTTCTTGATGGCCAGACGTTCGAGGAGCGGGCGCGCGCGGCCGTGCCACACCACATCCCGTTCGGCTTCCACGGGATCTTCGCGAAGGTCTGACCGCGCCCGGCGAACCGCGCGGGCGCTCACGCGGTCGTCGGCTGCTCCTCGCCGGCCCGCGAGTCGAACTCGCGGACCACGTCGTGCATCGCGGCCTCGCGCTCCATCCGGGCGTCGCTGAGCGGGTTGAGGACCCCGCGCAGCACCGACAGCACCGTCCAGCGCCGCGGCCGGATGATCCGCGGCGCGCGGTTCTCGATCCCGGCGACGATCGCGGCGCCGGCGACGCTCGGGCCCAGGCGCTTGCGCAGGACCTTGGGCAGGGCCTCCATCAGCGTGTCGGCCAGCGGATCGGCATCGATCGCCCGGTGCACCATCTCGGTGTCGATGAACCCGAAGTACGCGACGCTCGCACTCGCCCCGTGCGGCGCGAGCTCGACGCGCAGTGCGCGCCCCAGTTGCTCAACGCCCGCCTTGCTCATGGCGTACGGGATCGCGCCGACGCCGTTGATGAACGCATAGACCGAGGCGATCACGACGACGTGCCCGCGGCGCCGGATGATCTCGGGCAGCGCCGCGTCGACCGTGCGGCACACACCCATCAGGTTCACGTCGAGAACGCGATCGAAGGTCTCCGGCGCCATCGAGGCGAACGTCGCCCCGCGTGAGGCGATCCCGGCGTTCGCGACGACGACGTCAAGGCCGCCGAAGCGCTGGACGGCCGTCGCGACGGCGCGCTGGATCGCCCCGCGATCGGTCACGTCCGCCGCGAGGCCGAGCGCCCGCGTGCTGTGGAGGTCCGCCGCGGCCCGCTGCGCGGCATCCGCGTCGAGGTCGACGATCACGACGGACGCCCCGCGGGCGATGAGACTCTGGGCGGTGGCGAAGCCGATCCCGCGGGCGGCACCGGTCACCAGGGCGACCTTGCCGTTGAGTTCGTAGCGTGGCATGGCCCCACTCTGCCATGCCGCCGGTCGCCGCGGCGGGCCGCTGGTGCGCCGGCACCGACGGGCGTACCATCGCGCCATGGAACAGGTCGCTGCACTCAACGAGGAGGCGATCGAGGCGTGGAACGGTCCGCTGTTCGACCGCTTCCTGGCGTTCCGCCCGATCGTGACGACGGGCCTGGGAAACCACGGCGAGGCGCTTCTGGCCTGGCAGCCGCCGGGCGCCGGCGACCGGGTCCTGGACATCGGCTGCGGGTTCGGCGACACCACGCAGCGCCTCGCCGGCCTCGTCGGCGAGGCGGGTTCGGCCACCGGCGTCGACGCGGCCGAGCGCTTCATCGGCCTGGCCCGCTCGGAGGCGCGCGATGCCGGCCTGGAGAATGTCGCCTACCGCGTCGGCGACGTGCAGGTGATGACGTTCGAGGAGCGGTTCGACTACGCGTTCTCGCGCATGGGGACGATGTTCTTCGCCAGCCCGGTCGCGGCGCTGCGCAACGTCCGCGCCGCGCTCGTCCCCGGCGGGCGCCTGTGCATGGTCGTGTGGCGGCGCAAGCTCGACAACGACTGGCTGCATCGCGGCGAGGTGATCGTGAACCGGTTCGTCGAGCGGCCCGAGGTCTACGACGAGCCGACCTGCGGACCGGGTCCGTTCTCGATGGCCGACGCCGACACCACCACGGAGATCCTGACCGCGGCCGGCTTCTCGCACATCACGCTGCGGCGCTGCGACATCGAGATCATGGTCGGCGCGACGCTCGACGAGGCGATCGAGGTCGTGATGTCGCTCGGCCCCGCCGGCGAGATCCTCCGCCTCCAGGGGGAGCGCGCGGCGCACCTGCTGCCCGCGATCGACACCGCCCTGCGCGAGGGCATGGGCGAGTTCGTTCGCGAGGACGGCGTCTGGGCGCCCGCGTCCACGTGGCTCGTCGCAGCGCACGCCCCCGCCGCCTGACCTGCTCACCGCACCCGCGCGAGGTCGACGACGCCGAAGCCGTAGGCCGCGTCGCGCCCCGGCGCGCCGAGGTCGTCGACCGCGGCGTCCAGGCGTGCGCGGATCGTCGCCGCGCTCGCCGACGGGTCGGCGCCCCACAGCAGCGCCGCCGCGCCCGAGACGTGCGGCGTCGCCATGCTCGTGCCCGACTCGCTGACGTAGCCGCCGCCGGCCTTCACCGAGAGGATGTCCACGCCGGGGGCCGTCAGCTCGACGTCGGCGTTCTCGTTGGAGAACGGCGCGACCGCGTCGCGCGCGTCGATCGCCCCGACCGAGATCACCTGCGGGAGGCCCGCCGGGAACTCGACCGCGCCGGTGCCGTCGTTGCCGGCCGCCGCGACGAGCAGGGAGCCACTGCGCCCGCCGCGCGCGTAGGCCGTCTTCGCCGCTTCGGCGAGCGTGCGCGAGGATGGGCCGCCGAGGCTCATCGAGATCACGCGCGCGCCGCGGTCGTGCACCCAGCGCATGCAGGCGGCGACGTCCGCGACGGTCCCGGAGCCGCCGGGGCCGCCGAGCGCGCGGCAGACGATCAGCGGGGCGTCGAACGCGACGCCCGCGACGCCGGCGCCGTTGCCGGCGATGGCGCCGATCGTCCCCGCGACGTGCGTCCCGTGGCCGTCACCGTCGGCGCAGTCGCCCTCGGCGACCGCGCCGTCGCGGGCCGCGCCGCATGCGCGCACCTTCCCGCGCAGATCCTCGTGCGCCGCGTCGACCCCGGTGTCTACGATGCCGACCGGCACGCCGCCCGTCGGCGGGAAGCCGCCGAGGCCGTGGGCGCCCCAGAAGGCCGGCGCCCCGATGCGGCGCACGCCGTAGAGCGCAGGCCAGCGCGGATCGCCCGGCACCGCCTCGAGCGCGCGGACCTCGGCGTTCGGTTCGGCCCAGGCGACCCCGCGCACGCGCGCGAGCCGCTGCGCGACCACCGCCGGGTCGCCGGCGACCCGCACCAGCCGCGCACCGGTTCCCGGCACGGTGCCGACGACCGACCGCACGCCGAGCGCCGCCAATCGCGCACGCGGCGTGCGCGGACCTGTGCGCAGGACCACGGTGCCGTCCGCGGACGCCCAGGCGGGCGCCGCCAGCAGGATGATCGCCGTCGCCGCGCAGACGCGCCGGCAGCCGGAAGGACGAGATGGCAGGTTCATGCGACCACCATGGAGGCCGCTGCCGGCGATGGCCCCGCGTGCGCGTGAACCTGCCGTCCCGCGTCGCAGGTCCGGCACAGAGCGGCGGTGGGGTGTTCGTCAGGAGGGGCGCAGCGCGAGGTCCGCCAGCGTGCGCATGTCCGGCACCGTCAGGTCCGGCCTCGCGTCGGCGGGCGGCGTCGCGCCGCCGCCCGCGCGCCCGGCGCGGCGGTCGACCCAGACGGTCGTCATGCCCAGCGCCTTCGCGGTCACGTGGTCGTGGTACAGGCTCTGCGCGACGTGCAGGATCCGCTCGCGCGGGACGCCGAGCGCCGCGAACGCCAGCTCGAAGTTCGCAGCGCTCGGCTTGTACGTGCGTGCCTGCTGGGCGGTGATGACCCGGTCGAAGCGCAGGCCGAGCCGCTGTTCGGACAGCGCGAACAGGTCGTCGTCGCAGTTCGTGATGACCGCGAGCCGAAAGCGCGTGTGCAGGCGGGCGAGCGCGTCGGCCGAGTCGGCGAACGGCGGCCAGTCGCCGACCGACGCGGAGAACGCCGCGACCTCGTCCGCCGCCGGCTCGAACCCGAGGTCCGTCCCGATCGCCGCCAGCGCCCGGCCGAGCACCTCGCGGTAGTCCAGGAAGGGCCCCGCCTCGAGCTCGGCCTCGTGGCGCGCATAGCGCTCGAGCAGCTCCTCGTCGGCGACCTCGACGCCATGCTGCTCGAGGACCGGGCGCAGCGCCGCGAGGATCCCCGACTCCCAGTCGATCAGCGTCCCGTAGGTGTCGAACGTCAGGGCGTCGAACGCATCGAAGTCGATCGCCGCCACGCCCTCACCCCTGCGCGACGATGACGACGAACGTCGCCAGGCCGAGCACGACGCCGCAGAGCGTGAAGACCCGCAGCGCCGCAGGCTCGAGGTGGTCGAAGCGCCCCTCGCGCAGCGCGGCGTCCATGCTGCGCTGGCGCATCTCGGCGTAGGCGATCATCGCGACGCCGACGAGCGCGTACCCGGCACCGACGACGATGTACGGCCAGCGGATGCCGCCGGTCAGCTCCGGGAGCAGGCGCCCGATACCGACGCCCGCGGCGATCCCGGTGAGCCCGGTGCGCCACCACGCCAGCCAGGTGCGCTCGGCGGCGAGATGCGTGCGCCGCGTCGCGTCCTCGATCCCCGGTTCCCCTGCGTTCGCGGACACGCCCCCGAGCGTACCGGCGCGCTCAGGCGCGCGCGAGGCGCTCGAGCACGACCTGCCAGGCGGGCGAGCGCGGATCGACGTGGTCGCGGTGGGCGGCGTGCGGGAGGGCGGCCAGCCGGGCGGGCCCGCCGGCCGCGTCCGCGGCCTCCACGTACTCGACGCTCTGGCGCACGGTGAGCGTGCGGTCGTCCTGCCCGTGGACGAGGAGCATCGGCGTGGGCAGGCCGGCGCGGCGCTGGGGGTTGGCGGCCGCGTAGCGTTCGGGCACCTCCTCGGGCGTGCCGCCGAGCAGCGCGTTGACGATCCCGCCCGGCGCGGTCAGCGCGCGCCCGCGCTCCAGGTTGGCGACCGGGGCCTGGGCGATCACGAGCGCGGGCACGACGCGCGGCGTCCCGGCGCCGGGCGCCCCCGCCGGCAGCTGCGGGCGCCCGGCCGCCCACAGCGCCAGCGAGCCGCCCGCGCTGTGGCCGACGAAGGCCACGCGCGCCAGGTCCAGCGGTGCCTCGACGGACGCGAGATGGTCGATGCTCGCCGCGACGTCGTCGTAGGTCCCCGGCCAGCCCCCGCCCTCGTTCCCGCCGACGCGCCGGTACTCGACGTTCCATGCCGCCCAGCCATGGCGCACGAGGTCGCGGCAGACCGGGCGCATCACGCGCTTGCCGTAGGTCATCCGCCAGGACCCGCCGTGCAGGACGACTGCGACCGGGTGCGGCCCGGCGCTCGCCGGCAGGTGGAGCTCGGCCTGTGCCCACTGGTGCGCGGCGTAGCGGTGGGCCTCGCCGGCGCGCAGGGCGTCGACGGCGATCCGGGGCAGCGACGGCGGCATCGACGCAGCCTATGGGCGTGTAACGCGGGAGGCCGCGTACGCTTCAGGGCGTGGTGCTCGCGCTCTCCACCCCGGACACCGTCTTCAACGTCGTGCTCGGCCTCGCGATGGTGATCGGCTGGGTGGCGGTGATCGCGATCTGGTGGTTCGTCTTTCGCAGGGCGCCGAAGGACGGCAGCCAGGCGCCCTACGTCGTGCCCGCTGAGGACCGCGCCGATCAGCCGCCGACCGCGGCCAGCCCCGAGTCGATTGCCGCGAGCCGCGCCTCGATCGCGCCCAGGTCCGCCGACGGCAGGTAGAAGACGGCGCGGTCGACCCCGGCCTCGGCCAGACGCGCCAGGCGCTCGGGCTTCGCGCTCGCGGCGTTGACGGTCACGCCGATCGTGCGCCCGGCCTCGGCCGCGCGGGTGCGCAGCTCGGCGATGCGCGCGAACAGCTCGTCGTCGCTGCGCTCGGGGTTGGGCATCCAGTGGTCGCCGTACTCGAGCACCCGGTCGAGGACGGTCGCGCCGTTGCCGCCGACGAGGATCGGCGGGTGGGGACGCTGGAGCGGCTTCGGCCAGCTCCAGATGCGCTCGAAGCTGACGTGCTCGCCCGCGAAGCTCGCCTCGTCCTGCGTCCAGATCGCCTGCATCGCGCGCACGCGCTCGGAGACGACGTCGAAGCGCTCGCGCGGCTCGACGCCGTGGTCGCGCAGCTCCTCGCGGTTCCAGCCGGCGCCGACGCCGAACAGGAAGCGCCCGTCGCTGATCCGGTCGAGCGTCGCCACCGCCTTGGCCGTGACGATCGGGTCGCGCTGGGCGACGAGGCAGATCCCGGTGCCGAGCAGCAGGCGCTCGGTCACCGCCGCGGCGGCCGCCAGCGCGACGAACGGGTCGAGCAGGCGCGTGTACTCGCGCGGGAGGTCGCCGCCGGGCGGGTAGGGCGTCGCGCGCGAGGCCGGGATGTGCGTGTGCTCGGGGAAGAACAGCGACTCGAAGCCCCGCTCCTCGGCGAGCCGCGCGAGCCGGGCCGGGCCCGGTGTCTCGTCCGTGGGAAAGATCGCGAGGCCGAAGTCCATCCCGGCATCCTGACGGATACCGGGATTTTGCCCGCGAACCGGTAGGATCGCACAGTGTCGAGTGGGCTGCCGCCGTTCCTCGACGCCTCACGCCCACGCCGACCACCACCTTCTCGCATGCCCGACCACGCCCAGTTCGCGATCGGCTTCGATCAGCGCGACCGCGACCGTCTCCACGACCTGTGGGACGGCATCATCGACGCCAACCGCTGGTCGGAGGGCGACCTGACGGCCGCCTTCGAGCAGGCCTGGGCGGACTGGAACGGCGCGGGCTCGGTCGCGTTCGGCGGCTGGACCGGCGCGGCGCTCGCGGCGCTGGAGTTTGCCGGCGTGCGCGGCGAGACCGTGCTGTGCCCGTCGAACACCTTCATGGCCACGCCGCTGGCGGCGCTGCACGCGGGCGCCGCGGTGCAGTTCGTCGACTGCAATCGCGAGGACCTGTGCATGTCCTTCGAGGACCTCGAGCGCAAGGTGGCGGAGCACCGCCCGAAGGCGGTCTTCCTCGTCCACGTCGGCGGCCACATCGCCTTCGACGTCGAGCGCATCGCCGCGCTCTGCCGCGCGGAGGGGATCTTCCTGATCGAGGACTGCGCCCACGCGCACGGCGCCGGCTGGAGCGGCAGACGCCCCGGAACATGGGGCGATGCGGGGGTCTACTCGTTCTACGCGACGAAGACGATCTCCACCGGCGAGGGCGGCATGCTGGTGAGCCGTCATGACGATCTGCTCGACTTCGCCCGTGCGTTCCGCAACTACGGCAAGCCAGAGCACACCGTGAACGGCCTCAACTTCCGCCTCAGCGAGTTCACCGCGGCGATCGGCCTCGTGCAGACCGAGCGCCTCGAGGAGATCGCCGCGTGGAAGCAGCGGGTCGCGCGCGAGGAGCTCGACCCGGCCCATCCCAACCGGGTGCTGCTGCCCGACGGGATGGACTCGGGCTACTACAAGTACATCGTCTTCGACGAGATCGAGCGCTCGACCGGCAAGGTCTACGACCAGCCGTGCCACCGGATCATGGGGCATCATGTCGCCCTGCCGAACACGGACTGGGTTGCGGAGAACCACTGGTGCGTGCCCCTCTACTACCGACCGCGGCTCGCCGCCGGGACGGTCGCCGAAGCAGGAGTGTCATGAGAGTCCTCGTCACCGGCGGATCCGGGTTCATCGGTTCGCACGTCGTCGACAAGCTGCGCGACGCCGGGCACACGCCGGTCATCTACGACCGCCTGCCCTCCCCCTTCCACACGAAGGGCGACGTCGACACCGTGATCGGCGAGCTCGACGACCTCGCGACGCTCGAGCGCGCGATGGACGACTGCCAGGCCGTGATGCACCTCGCCGCGGCGGCCGACGTGAACATCGTCGCCAAGGAGCCGCTGGACTCCGAGGCCTGCAACGCGCGCGGCACCGTGACGGTGCTCGAGGCGGCGCGACAGGCCGGCGTCGAGCGCGTGGTCTACGCCAGCACGATCTGGGTCTACACGGGCGAGTCGGGACAGAAGGTCGACGAGGACTCCCCGCTCGGGATGCCCAACCACCTCTACACGGCCTCGAAGCTCGCCGGCGAGATGTACTGCCGCAGCTACCACGAGCTGTACGACCTCGAGACGACGATCCTGCGCTTCGGCATCCCCTACGGCCCGCGCGCGCGGCCCGCCGCGGTGATCCCGGCATTCGTCAACAAGGCGCTCGCGGGTGAGCCGCTGACGGTCGCCGGCGGTGGCCTGCAGTCACGGCGCTTCGTGTACGTCGAGGACCTCGCCGAGGGCTGCGTCCGCGGTCTGGAGCCCGTCGCGGCGAACCGCATCTACAACCTGGTCAGCGACGAGTCGACGACGATCGTGCAGATCGCCGAGCTCGTCCAGGAACTCGTCGCGCCCGTCGACATCGAGGACGTCGGCGCGCGCACGGCCGACTACGTCGGCGTCGAGGTCAGCGGCGAGCGCGCCCGGCGCGAGCTCGACTGGACCGCCTCGACCCCGTTCCGCGAGGGCGTGCGGCGCTACGTCGCGTGGCGTCGCGACCAGGACGACCCGGCGAAGGCGGCCGCTTGGGCGCCGGTGGCGCCGCCCAAGCCCGCGCGCTCGCGCGCACTCGTGCCGCGGCTGCAGCTCGGCCTGCCGGTCCTCTTCGGCGTCGCCTCGGCCGCGATGCTCTTCGCCTACCTCGCCGCCGTGCACTCGATCGGCCTCTCGGGTGCCGAGTCGCGCACCGTCGGCGTCGTCACGTTCCTCGGCATCGGCCTCTACCTCGTGGCGCGCCTGGAGACGGGGCGCCGTGAGCACGGGACGCTCGCGGTCGCGCTGACGTTCGTGCTCGTGGCGTTCGTCGCCTTTGCGGTCATGTTGCCCTGGAGCCGCGACTGGCTTGATCTGGCAGAGCCGACCGCCGCTGTGATCGCACTCAGCGTCACCGGTGCGGGCCTCGGGATCGCGCTGGTGGCGATGGGGCTGAGCCTCACGCGCGAGCGCGCCGACTCCGCGACCAGCGCGATCGAGACCCGCGCCTAGTACCTCACGGGCGCGACCTGCAGGCCGCGCCGGCGCGCGACCTCGACGATCCGCGGCACGGCGGCGGCGGTCGCCCGCCACGACCCCACGGCGCTGTAGGCGTCGGAGTCGTGGAGCAACAGCACGTCGCCGGCCTGCAGGTCGCGGGTGACGAGCCAGGTGATCGTGCGAGGCGTGGCCCAGCCCGCCCAGTCGCGGCCCCAGCGCGACCACAGCTGCGGCCGCCACCCGCGCCGGCGCACCTGTGCCAGCGCGGGATGGGAGTAGATCCCCAGCGGCGGGCGGTGGAGGCGCAGCGTGCAGCCCGTCGCCTCGCCGATGACGTTCGCGGCGCGGTCGAGGTCGTCGGCGACCGCGCGCGGCGGCACGCGCAGCAGCACGCGATGGCGATGGCCGTGGACGGCGATCGTGTGGCCGGCGGCGGCGATCTCGGCGGCCAGCGCGCGATGCGCCGCGACCTGCTCGCCGACCAGGAAGAACGTCGCATGGACCCGTTCGTCGGCGAGGGCCTCGAGGACCGCCGGAGTGCCCTGTGGATGCGGCCCGTCATCGAAGGTCAGTGCGATCCCGGGCGCACCGCGCCGGTCGCGGTCGACGCGCAGGGCCGCCGCGACCGGCGGGACGACCGGCGCCAGCGCCGGCAGGGCCCAGGCCGCCGCGGCGCCGAGCGCCGCCGAGCCGCCGAACGCCGCGGCGCGCCTCACGCGGCGACCCCGGCGGCGGGCGCCGGCTGCTCGTCGCCGGCCAGCCCCAGCACGACCTCCGCCGCCGACGGGCGCGTGCCGTAGCTCGTGATCGGCCGGCGCGGCGCGGCCAGCGCCGCGCGCAGCGCGAACGCGAGCTGCTCGCGCGTCGTCGCCACCTGCGCCAGGCCGAAGCGCCGGTAGGCGGCGTTGTTCAGGCGGATGTGCGAGACACCCCAGCCGTAGGACACGATGCGGCAGCCGCGGATGCGGGCCTCGAACATCGTCAGGCCGGCGGTCGAGTGCACGAGGACGTCGGCGGCGGCGAGGACGTCGCCCATCCGGTCGGTGAACCCCATGATCCGCAGCCGCGGCTCGCCGGGGAAGCGCGCCGCGAGCCCGCGCTGCACGCTCTCGCTGCGCCCGCACAGCGCGAGCACGGTCGCCGCCGGGTCGCTCGCGAGCGCGGTCTGCGCTGCGCCGCCCAGGTCGCCCACCGCCCAGCCCCCGCCGGAGACGACGATCACCGGGCCCTCGAGCGGCAGGCCCAGCGCAGCGCGCGCGGCGGCCGGCGCGACGGGGCGCTCGAACGCGGGGTCGGTCAGCCCGCGCACGCAGACGACGCGCGTGCGCGGCGCGATCGCGCGGACCTCGGGCTCGGACTCCGCCTCGGTGATCAGGTGGACGTCGACGTCCGGGTGGGCCCAGTAGTGCAGCGCCGCGAGATCGGTGATCGCCGAGACGACCGGCACCGCGATCCGGCCGTGGCCGCGGAGGTACCCGAGGGTCTCGGTCACGCCGGGATAGGTCGAGACGATCACATCGGGACGCTCGCGCACGATCGCCCTCGACAGGCCGCGGGCGCCGAGCCGGTGCGTCAGCCAGCGGCAGAACGCGCGCGTCGGCGCGAACCGCGCGAGCAGGAAGTAGGACGCATCGAACAGCCAGTTCATGCGGTCGAACATGAAATCCGAGCCCGTGCCGGCCAGCAGCGTCGCCACGCGCCCCATCGCCTGCAGGCCGTCGACGACGGGCGCCTCGACCCCGGCACGCTCGGCGCGCAGGCCGTCGGCGAGCATCCGCGCAGGCAGGTCGTGCCCCTCGCCGATCGACGCGCTCAGGATGAGGATGCGTTCGGCCACCGCGGCGGATCGTAGACTCGCCGGGCCGTGCGCGACTCGCTCATCGGCCTGGTGCTCGCCGCCACGGCCTCGTCCTGCTTCAACCTGGCGATCGTCATCCAGGCCTCGGAGGCGCGCGCCGTGCCCCAGGGCCACAGCATGCGGCTGTCGCTGCTCGGCCAGCTGCTGCGCCGCCCGCGCTGGCTCGCCGGCCTGGCGCTTAGCATCTTCGCGGTGCCGCTGCAGACGGCCGCGCTGATGCTCGCGCCGATCACGCTCGTCCAGCCCGCCGACGCGTTCGGCCTCGTGGTGCTGCTGGTGGCCGGCGCGCGCATGCTCGGCGAGCCCGTGGGGCGGCGCGAGATCCTCTCGGTCGGCGCGATCTTCGTCGGTGTCCTGGGGGTCGTTCTTGCGGGCGTGGAGCACACGGACACGCACGCCCCGACCGCGACGCTGCTGCTCGTGCTCGGCCCGCTGGCGGTGCTGGCGCTCGTCCCCTACATGCTGCGCGGGCGCGCGCCGTCCTGGGCGATGGTGCTCGGCACCGGCCTGACGTTCGCGATCGGCGCCTTCGCGCTGAAGCTCATCGCCGACGCCATCGCGGGCGGCGACTGGCTGCAGGTCGTCGGCTGGGGCGCGGCGGCGGGTCTCTTCTCGATCCTCGGCGTCAACAGCGAGATGAGCGCGCTGCAGCTGCTGCCCGTGGCGCGCGTCGCGCCGGTGATCTTCGCGATCGAGCTCGTCGTGCCGGTCGCGCTCGGGCCGCTGATCGGCGGCGAGGTCTGGCCGTCGGACCCCGCGAAGCTCGCGCTGCTGCTCGGGTCGCTCGCGGTCACCGTCGCCGGTGCCGCGTCGCTGATGAGCTCGGGCCCTGTCGCGGGCGTGCTCGCCGCCGAGCACGCCAAGGACATCCCGGAGCCCCTCGCCGCCTAGAAGGGCCACTAGCCGAACGTCCCGCACTGCGCCCCAGAGGAGGTGCTCCGGGACGTTCGGTCAGCTGTTCTTGATGCCGCGGACGATGAGGAACACGCCCAGCGCGGCGGCGAGGACCGTCGCGATGGTGCGCCCGTTGCGTGAGAACCACGCGTTGACGCGCTCGACGAGTGCGACCGTCGGATCGGGGGCGACCAGCAGCCCGGCGAGCGGGACCTCGGCGAGCAGGAACATGATCGCGTTGAACCCGAGGATCTGGACGAGATCGCGCGCCGTCGAGTTGTGCGCGGCGGCGATGTCCTGCTCGTCCTCGGGCGCCGGCGGTGCTTCAGCTGATGCCGCGCGCGCCGGCGCTCGCGCAGGCGCTCGTCCTGGCGCGTGGCCAGCGCGACCGCACGCGGCGCGGCTGGGAGAGCAGGATCGCGACCGCGGCCAGCAGCGTCGGGTAGAGCGCCGCCTCGAGTGCGGGCGCGATCAGCTGCCAGTTCACCGCCGCACCGTATCGCGGTGTCTCAGGGTGCGATGGCGGCGTGCTCGCGGACCGGCGGCGACTCCGGCTCGGCGGGCGGCGGGGCCGGCGGGGCCGTGTCGTGCGCCAGCCCGCGCCCGCCCGCGCCCGGCCGCCATCCGGGGCCGGCGAACAGGTAGCCCAGGCGCTCGCGCCAACGCGCGCTGGAGCGCAGGTCCTGCCAGATGGCCGTGTACTCGTGGAAGGCCACGCGCACCGGGTTGAACGTGTCGATGTTCGTCGTCAGCCCGTAGACGACGCGCTCGTCCTCGCCGGCGAACGTCCCGAACAGCCGATCCCAGATGATCAGGACGCCGCCGTAGTTCTTGTCCAGGTACTGCTCGTTGGCGCCGTGGTGCACGCGGTGGTGGGAGGGCGTGTTGAAGACGTACTCGATCGGCCGCGGCAGCCGCCCGACGCGCTCGGTGTGCAGGCCGAACTGGTAGATCAGGCTGATCGACTGCATCGTGAAGATCATCCACGGGGCGAAGCCGAGCAGCGCCAGCGGCGCCCAGAACGGCAGCGTCGTCACGACGACGACCGGCTGGCGCAGGGCGGTCGAGAGGTTGAAGTACTGCGAGGAGTGATGGACCACGTGGCTCGCCCAGAAGACGCGGACCTCGTGGCTGACGCGGTGGTACCAGTAGAACGCGAGGTCGTCGCAGAGGAACAGCAGCGCGTAGGTCCACCAGCGGTTCGCGGGCATGCGCAGCGGCGAGAGGTGGTAGAGCCCCGCGTAGACCGCGATCACGACGAGGCCCCAGAAGGCGGCGATGACGACGTTCGCGAGGCCCATGCTGAGGCTCGTCGCGGTGTCGCGCGTGTCGTACCCCAGGAGGTCGTCGCGGTCGGGGTCCAGCCGGAAGGAGATCGTCTCGACGACGAGCAGCAGGACGAACGCGGGGATCGCGTACAGGATCAGGTCATGCACGGGGCACCGCCGGCGCGCTGTCGAGCGACCGCGAGAGCAGCACGTCGGCGCGCACCGCCGCGAGCTCGCCGTCCCCCAGGGCGATCGCCTCGACGAGGTCGCGGTGTCCGTCGACGGCGCGGACCTCGTCGGCGAACACGGCGCGCGAGGCGGGCAGCGCCGCGTCGGTCGCCGCGAGCAGGCTGTTGTAGGCCAGCTCGTAGGCGACGTTGTCGCAGGCGCGCACGAGCACCCGCCACAGCTCCTCGTAGCGCACGGCGGCGGCCTCGAGGTCATCGGCGGCGAGCGCGCTCGTGCGGGCGCGCAGCTCGACGACCGCGGCGCGCGTCGCACGCTCGGCGGCCAGGCGCGCGATGTCGATGCCGATGCAGCGCCGCGCCTCGACGACCGAGCGCAGCACCTCCGCCGCGCCGCCCTCCTCGCCGACCAGCGGGAGCTGCGCCAGCAGGTCCAGCCCGCCGGACGCGCGCCAGTCGCGCACGCGGGTCGCCCCACCGTGGTGGACCTCGACGAGCCCCGCCTGCTGCAGGCGCTTGAGCGCCTCGCGCACGGCGTGGCGGTTGACGGAGAACGTGTCGCTGAGCGTGCGCTCGGGCGGCAGGGCCGCGTGCGCAGTCAGGCGGCCCGAGAGGATCGCGGCGCGGAGATCCTCGAAGACGACCTCGGAGACGGGGCGGCGGGCGACGGGATCGAACGGCATCGCCATCGAGGGTAACTGATTGGACCAGTTGCCCGCAAGACCGTGACGATAAGGTCGCTCGCGATGCCGAGCCGCACCCAGCCGCCGCCCGCCCGCCGTGTGCGTGTGATCGCCGCCGGCGGCACGATCGGCATGCGCGGCAGCGGCGGCGCCACACCCGAGCACGATGCCGAGTCGCTCGTCGCGGCCGTCCCGGGCCTCGCTGCGCACCCCGGGATCTCCGCCACCACGGTCGTCAACCTCCCCAGCGCGCACCTCAGCCTCGAGCAGCAGCTGGCGATCTGCCGCGAGGCGCGCGACGCCGCCCGGCGCGGCATCGGCGTCGTCGTCACGCACGGCACCGACACCCTCGAGGAGACGGCGATGCTGTGCGACATCGTCAACGACGCCGAGGCGCCCGTCGTCTTCACGGGCGCGATCCGCCCCGCGAGTGCCCCGGGTGCCGACGGCCCCGCGAACCTCGTCGACGCGGTCAGCGTCGCCGCCAGCGAGGATGCCGCCGGCCTGGGCGTGCTGGTCGTCTTCGGCGGCGAGATCCACCACGCGCGCGTCGTGCGCAAGACGGACACGACGTCGCTGACGGCCTTCTCCTCGCCGCAGATGGGGCCGCTCGGCCGCGTCACGGAGGGCCACCCGACGATCTGGTCGCGCATCCCGCGCAACCCGACGCTCGACCCGCCCCAGCTGGACAAGCGCGTCTTCATCGTCCCCACGTCCTCGGGCGACGACGGGTCGCTCGCGCGCGCCGCGCTGTCGACCGAGCCCGACGGCGTGGTGATCGGCACGCTCGGCGCCGGGCACATGGCGCCGGCGCTGCTGGAGCTGTGGGCGGAGGCCGCCGAGCGCATGCCGGTCGTCGTCTACTGCCGCCCCGAGCGCGGCGTGATCCTCAACTCGACCTACGGCTACGCGGGCTCCGAGATGGACCTGCGGCTGACGAACGTCATCCCGGCCGGCTTCCTCTCGCCGCAGGCCGCGCGCATGAAGCTGCTCGCCTGTCTGGCCTCGGAGCTCTCGATCGACGAGGTCCGCTGGGCCTTCAGCCAGGACGACGGGTAGCGGCCGGATCGAGCGGCGCGTGGCGCACAGCCGCGGTGGTAGCTTGCTGGAACAGATGTACCGCGGCATGGACGTCGCGGCCGTCTCCCCGTTTTTCATCCCCTGCAGGAGGAGTCCCCGGTGCTCAAGCGCGCCATCCTCGTCGCGGCACTCGCACTCGCCGCGTTCGCCCCCAACGCCTCGGCGGTCACCGAGCTGAACATCGTCCCGCACGGCCAGGAGGCACCCGGTGTGCCGTGGGCCTCGACGCCCGGCATCCTGCCCGCCGACACGCAGGCGAAGATGTATGACCGCATCACGCCGCTCTTCCGCAACATCACGGACGCGCAGCTGATCCCCAGCGCCGACGGCTCGGGCTACTACAAGTCCGCCGCGCTGCTTCCCCAGGATGACCCGTCGTTCGTCTCCAGCCAGACCGTCAGCGGCACGTCCCCGACCGCGGGCGCCGTCAGCGCGACGATCAAGCGCGACCCCTACGGCGTGCCGCACATCTACAGCGACACCGACGCCGGCGCGATCTTCGGCGCCGGCTACGTCGTCGCCACCGACCAGTCGCTGCTCCTGTCCCAGGCGCGCTACAACGGCGTCGCAGGGCTCATCGACCTCCCGGGCGTTCCCGCGATCAACCTGATCCTCGGCCTCTACGACTACAAGCCGAGCAAGCAGGTCGTCGACCAGGCGACCGCGCTGCAGACGAAGAACATCGAGGCGCAGGGCCCCCAGGGCAAGCAGCTCCTGAACGACATCGACACCTACCTGGCGGGCATCAACACGCGCGTCGCCGAGCAGGACGCCCAGACCGGCTTCGTGACGCCGAAGTACACGCGCACGGACATCTACGCGCTGAACGCCGTCAAGTCGCAGTTCCTGGGCGAGGGCGGCGGTGCCGAGGTCGGCAACGCCGAGTTCCTCGACGGGCTGCGCAGCAAGCTCGGTGTGAAGGCCGGCGACGGCGTCTTCAAGGACCTGCAGGGCCGCAACGACCCGGAGGCCGCCGTCACCACGTCGGCCAAGAGCTTCAACGCGCAGACGAACGTCAGCGACTCGAACGCTCCGGGCGAGGTGATCCTGAAGAACAACTCGTTCAAGAACTCGTTCATCAAGCTGCCGGGCGCGAGCGCCGCCAGCGCCAGCGCCGCGAAGCCCGGCGGCTCCGGTGAGCCGCTGAAGCCCGTCTCGGCCGACCATCCCGACGGCCCGCGCCAGATCGCGAGCAACATCCTGATCGTCTCCGGCAGGCGCTCGGCGACCGGCGCGCCGCTGTTCGTCGGCGGCCCGCAGATCGGCTACAACTATCCCGGCCTGACGCTCGAGATGCAGATGAAGAGCCCGAGCATCAACGTCGAGGGCGTCTCCTCGGCGCCGTTCCCGGGCTACATGCTGATCGGCCACGGCGCCGACTACGCGTGGACGCTGACCTCGGCCGGCGCGGACATCATCGACACCTACGCGGAGACGCTCTGCGGCGGGTCGAAGACGAAGTACAGCTACAAGGGCAAGTGCCTGTCGATGACGAAGATCGACGCCGGCACGATCTCCAAGGGCGGCAAGACGGTGAAGGCGGTCTACGACACGACCGTCCACGGCCCGGTCATCGGGTACGCGACGAACCGCTCGAACGGCAAGCTCGTCGCGCTGTCCCAGCGGCGCTCGAGCTACGGCAAGGAGACCGTCGACCAGCTGTTCAACCAGCAGATGACGTTCGGGCGCGTGCACAGCGCCAAGGACTTCGTCGCCGCCGCGAAGAAGACCCCGCAGACGTTCAACTCCTTCTACGCGAGCGGAACGGAGTCGGCGATGTACACGGCGGGCCTGCTGCCCAAGCGGCCCAAGGGCGTCAACCCGACGCTGCCCGTCAGCGGCACCGGGAAGTTCGAGTGGCAGGGCTACCTGCCGACCTCGGTCCACCCGCAGGTCGTCAACCCGTCGACGGGCTACATCGTCAACTGGAACAACAAGCCGGGCAAGGACTTCCCGGCCGGTGACGACCGCTTCGGGTTCGAGAGCGGCATCCAGCGCCAGACGCTGCTGACCGGTGAGGTCACGCGCTACCCGCAGGCGACGCTCGCCAACGTCCTGGCCTCGGCGAACGCCGCGGCCACCGAGGACGTGCGCGTCGCCCGCTTCTGGCCGACGATGAAGTCGATGCTCGCCAAGGCGACCTCGCCGAACGCGCTCGCCACCAAGGAGGCCAGCATCCTCCAGCAGTGGTACAGCCAGGGCGGCAGCCGCGTCGACGCGAACCTCGACGGCAAGATCGACAGCCCCGGCGCGCCGATCATCGACGCCGCGTGGCCCGCGATCGCCAACGCCGGGCTGTGCGACCGCCTCGGCAGCTCCCTGTGCAAGCAGCTGAGCGGGCTGATCAGCCAGTTCGACACCCCGCCCGGCGGGCAGTACGGCGGCTGGCACCAGTACATGTGGAAGGACTTCCGGAGCAGCCTCGGCCTGAAGGTCACCGGCAGGTTCTCGACGAGCTACTGCGGCAAGGGCAACGCCAAGGCCTGCGCCACGAAGCTCTGGGCGGCGCTCAGCGACGCGGGCAGGAAGCTCGCGCAGAAGCAGGGCACCGACCCGACGACGTGGAGCGAGCCGACGACGATGGTCGGGTTCTCCCCGCTGCCGCTGTACACGATGCAGTACACGAACAAGCCCAGCGGGATCCATCAGGTCATGACGTTCAAGTAGTGACGTCGCCAATCTCGTCCCCCGGCCCTGCCGGGGGTCGAGTTGTGCGAAACCCGTTCTGAGGACCCGGCGTAGCCGGGACCGAGGTGGCGACGTCACTCTTCTGAGAACCCCGGCCGGCGTCACCCGGACGCCGGCCGGTGTCGCTCGATGACGTCGTCCCGCCGTGACCCTGAACCGTGAACCGCAGATGGATGCAGCTACGCCGCAGCCGGCACGAACCGCCGCCGCAGCCGCGCACCCAGGACGCCGAGCGCCGTCGAGATCAGGGCGATCACGAGGATCAGGACGCTCGCGGGGTGCGGGAGCGCCGCCTCCGAGGGGCCGCCGATCAGCTGCCAGACGACGAGGATCGAGCCGGAGAAGAGGACCCCCCCGAAGAGCCCGCGCAGCGCGCCGCCGCGCAGCGTGTCGTGCTCCATGCCCGAGCCGATCCCGCCGAGGATCATCACCGTCGTGTAGATGAGGTAGCCGCCCTTCGTGCTGCTGAGCAGCCAGCCGCCGATCGCGCCCGTCAGCACCGGCCCGGCGATCGGGATCAGGAGTTGCAGCGCGAGCGGCCGGTCAGCCAGGAGGTGTGGAGGCCACATGCGCCGACACTACCCCGCTCCGGGGGCTTCCGTGGTACGGATTCCCTCATGCACCACGGTGGATTGGACGAGGCGCGGGGACAGGTGGTCGCTCGCCGCATGAAGACCGTGCCGCCGATCCTCCTCGGGCTGATCCTCGTCACCGCCCTCTTCCCCGCCGCGCTCGTGATCGCCGTCGTCGTCGACCTCTGCCGCCGGGTGGTGCGCCGCAGGCCGTGGATGGCGGTGCGGCTGCTCTGCTTCCTGTGGGTCTACCTCGCGGCGGAGACGGCCGGGCTGCTCGCGCTGCTCGGCATCTGGCTTGCCTCGGGCTGCGGCGCGCGCCGTGCATGGCTCGCCGAGCGCACGTGGCGCTTCCAGCAGGTCTGGGCCGGGGCGCTGTTCGCCGCCGCGCGGGCGCTCTTCGGCCTGCGGATCGAGGTCACGGGGGACGACGTCGTACGACCCGGGCCCGTGATCGTGCTGATCCGCCACGCGAGCATCGTCGACAACCTGCTCCCCTCGGTCCTCGTCGCGCGGGCGCACCGCCTGCACCTGCGCTACGTCCTCAAGCGCGACCTCCTCTCGGACCCGTGCCTGGACGTCGCCGGCCGCCGGCTGCCGAACTACTTCGTGCGGCGCGGGACCGGCGAGGAGGTCGAGCGGCGCAACATCCGCCGGCTCGCCGAGGGCCTGGGGGCGCAGGACGGGGTCCTGCTCTATCCGGAGGGCACGCGCTTCACGCCCGAGCGCCGCCGCAAGGCGATCGAGCGCCTGCAGGAGAGCGACCCGGCGCTCGCCGCGCGCGCGCAGGGGATCGACCACCTGCTGGCGCCGCGCGTCGGCGGCTTCCTCGCGGTGCTCGACGGCGCTCCCAGGGCCGACGTCGTCGTGCTGGCGCACCAGGGCTTCGACGGGCTGCGCCTGATCAGCGACATCTGGGGCGGCGCGATCGTCGGCCGCACGATCCGCGTGCGGTTCACGCGCACGCCGCGCGCGGCGATCCCCGAGGATCGTGCGGGCCGCGTCGCCTGGCTGTTCGACGCGTGGGCCGACGCGGACGCGTGGGTCGGCGAGCAGATCGCGGGTGCCCCGGCCGCCGTCCCCCTCCCGGCATGAGCAACGCGTCGATCCTGCTGCTGAACCTCGGCGTCGTCGTCCTTCTGACGACGGTGCTCTGGGCCGTCAGCGTCGCCCTGAAGGACACGTCGATCGTCGACATCTTCTGGGGCTCGGGGTTCGTCGTGATCGCCTGGGTGACCTATGCGGTCGCCGACGGCGCGCCGTCCCGCAAGCTGCTGCTCGCCGGCCTGACGACGCTCTGGGGCCTGCGGCTGACGATCCACCTCGCGCGGCGCAACCTGGGCAAGGGCGAGGACTTCCGCTACGCCGCGATGCGCCGGCGCCACGGCGACCGCTGGCCGCTGCGCAGCCTCTGGGCGGTCTTCTGGGGGCAGGGCATCCTCATGTGGATCGTCTCGCTCCCGGTCCAGGCCGGCCAGTTCGATCCCACCCCCGCGCACCTGACGTGGTTCGACGGCCTCGGCGTCGCGATCTTCGCCGTCGGGTTCTTCTTCGAGACGGTCGGCGACCTGCAGCTCGAGCGCTTCAAGGCCGACCCCGCGAACAAGGGCCAGGTGATGGACCGCGGCCTGTGGCGCTACACGCGCCACCCGAACTACTTCGGCGACTTCGCGGTCTGGTGGGGTCTCTACGACATCGCGCTCGCAACCGGCAGCGCATGGTGGACCGTCATCGGCCCGCTCGTCATGAGCGTGCTGCTGATCCGCGTCAGCGGCGCCGGCCTGCTGGAGAAGTCGATCGGCAGGCGGCGGCCGGGGTACGACGAGTACGTCAGGCGCACGAGCGGGTTCCTGCCGCTGCCGCCGAGGCGGTGACCCCGTGGTTTCGCACAACTCGACCCGGCGTTGCCGGGATCGAGTTGGCGACGTCACATACTCTGCGCCCATGACGAGCTTCGAGACGGTGCGGGTCGCCGCGATCCAGGCGACGCCGGTGATCCTCGACGCGGAGGCGACCATCGAGAAGGCCGAGCGCCTGCTGCACGAGGCCGCCGACGCGGGTGCACGCCTCGCCGCCCTGCCGGAGTGCTTCGTCTCCCTCTACCCGTCCGGCTCGTGGGCCGGCGCGACGAACCCCTGGGCCGGCGCGCAGGACGCGCTCTGGGAGCGCCTGTGGGCCAGCAGCGTCGACGTGCCCGGGCCGCTGATCGACCGCCTCGTCGCCGTCTGCCGCGAGCGCGACCTGCACTGCGCCCTCGGGGTCAACGAGCGCGAGTCCGCCCGGCCCGGGACGCTGTGGAACACGCTCGTCCACCTGGGCCCGACCGGGCTGCTCGGCAAGCACCGCAAGCTCATGCCGACGGTCCACGAGCGCCTCTTCCACGCGATCGGTGCCGGCGACGACCTCGGCGTGATCGACACGCCGGTGGCGCGCATCGGCGGCCTGATCTGCTGGGAGAACTTCATGCCGCTCGCACGTTATGCCGTCTACCGCGGCGGCCCGCAGATCTACCTCGCCCCGACCGCCGACGACTCCGAGCGCTGGCTGAACTCGATGCGCCACATCGCCTACGAGTCCGGCGCATTCGTCGTCTCGGTCCCGCAGTACATTCCGGCCGCCGCGTTCCCCGCCGACTTCCCGCTGGCGCTCCCGGACGGCAAGGAGGTCTTCGGCGACGGCGGCGCGGCGATCATCGAGCCGGCCGGAGGCACCGTCGTCGCAGGGCCGCTCTACGGCGAGGAGGGCATGGTCCTGTGGGACTGCGACCTGTCGGCCGCGCTGACGGCCAAGCGCACCTTCGACGTGACCGGGCACTACGGCCGCGAGGACGTGCTCATCCCGCTGCTGGGCGGCGCGCCCTACTCGTAGAGCGCCAGCGCGGCGAGGATCACGTACGTCCCCGTCAGCGCCCAGCCCTCGAACGCCGCGGCCTCGCCGTCGCCGGTGATCTGCCAGACGGCGAGCGAGGTGAGCAGCAGCGCCCCGATGTAGACGGGCTGGATCGCGAAGGTCAGGTGCGTCGTGAAGAGCTGGGAGATCAGCACGAGCGCCGGGAACAGGAACGCGGCGATCTGCGCGACGGAGTTCTTGACGACGGAGATCGCGAGGTCGCTCTTGCCCCCGCGCGCCAGCACGAACGCCGTGACGTTCTCGACCGCGTTGCCCGCGATCGCGACGATCACGAGCCCGGCGAACGCCTGGCTGACGCCGAGCTGGTCGATCGCCGGGCCGAGCGCGTCGATGAACCATTCCGAGACGAGCGCCGCGGCGACGCCCGCGACCCCGAGCAGCACGAGCGTGAACGCGAGCGGGACGCCGGCGTGGCCCGCGCCCTCGGCGGCCGCGGGCGCCTCGCCCGAGCGCGCGAACGGCACGACCCACGCGGCATAGACGAGCAGCAGCACGATCGCCGCGATCACGGAGATCGACTGGATGTGGGTGCTCGCGTGGTCGTCGGAGGCGAGCGAGATGCCGACGATCACGATGATGAAGCTCGTCACGAGCAGCAGCGTCGAGGTGTCCTTCGGCAGGCGCCTGGCGAAGCGCATGCAGCCGTCCTGCTCGCGCCGCGCGCCGAGCACGATCGTCAGCCCCAGCACGAGCAGGGCGTTCGCGAAGATCGAGCCGAGGATCGACGTCTGGGCGACGACGATCTCCCCCTTCTGCAGGGCGAAGATGACGACGAAGAGCTCCGGCAGGTTCCCGAGCGTCGATTGCAGCAGACCCGTGACGCCCGGCGAGAGCCGCGTCCCGAGTTCCTCGGTGCCGAACGAGACGAGCCAGGCCACGCCGGCGAGCGCGAGGGCGGCGACGGCGAACGTCGCCACGTCGCCGAGGCCGGCGTAGTGGGCGGCGCCGGCGGCGACGACGAGCACGGCCACGACGAGCATCAGGACCCGCTGGCGCGGGGTGAGGGCGGACATGCGCGCAGGCTACGCAACGCGTCCAGAGACCGTAGATCCCCCTGATTGCCGCAGCTCGGGTCTCGGGTAGCGTGCCGCTCTCATGAGCCACCTCGAGGAAGTCCAGGTCGCCGCCCTGCCGCCGGAGCGCTTCGAGGAGGTGCTCGAGGCTCCGCAGTGGCAGATGCTCGACGAGGCCAACCGCGTGGCGCGCGACATCTTCCGGGGGCGCACCATCTGGAACGTGAACTCGACGGCCGTCGGCGGCGGGGTCGCCGAGATGCTGCAGTCGCTGCTGGCGTACGCGCGCGGCGCGGGCGTCGACACCCGCTGGCTCGTGATCGAGGGCGAGCCGGACTTCTTCGCGCTCACCAAGCGCCTGCACCACCACCTGCACGGCAGCAAAGGCGACGGCGGTCCGCTCGGCGCGGCCGAGCACGAGCTCTACGATCGTGTGACGAACGCCAACGCCGCGGCGATGCGCGACGTCCTGCGCCCCGGCGACATCGTGCTGCTGCACGACCCGCAGACGGCGGGTATGGCCGCGAGCCTGAAGGACACCGGCGGGCACCTGCTGTGGCGCTCGCACATCGGGCTCGACACGCCCAACGACGCCGTGCGCGACGCATGGGACTTCCTGCTCCCGTACGTGACGCAGGCCGAGGCGTTCATCTTCACCCGTCGCGCCTACGTGCCGCCACAGCTCGCGGGCGCCGACGTCTCGATCATCCCGCCGTCGATCGACGTGTTCGCGCAGAAGAACCAGGAGATGACCGACGCGCAGGTCCGCTCGATCCTGATGACCTCACGGATCCTCGAGGGCACACCGCCGGGCGAGCCGACCTACGTGCATCACGACGGGCGCAGCGATCATGTCCGTCGTCATGCCGTGATGGACGAGGACGTGCGCCTGACGGCCGACGATCCGCTCGTCGTCCAGGTCTCGCGCTGGGACCCGCTGAAGGACCCGATCGGCGTCATGCGGGGCTTCGCAGAGCACATCGCGCCCGCCGCGCCCGCGGCCCGGCTGCTGCTCGCCGGCCCGTCCCCCGAGGGCGTCACGGACGACCCGGAGGGCGCACTCGTGCTCGAGCAGGTCCGTGCCGAACGGCTCGCGCTTCCCGCTGAGGTGCGCGCGCGGGTACATCTCGCGAGCCTGCCGATGACCGATCGCAGCGAGAACGCCGCGATCGTCAACGCCGTTCAGCGCCACGCGACGGTGGTCGTGCAGAAGAGCCTTGCCGAGGGCTTCGGACTGACCGTCGCCGAGGCGATGTGGAAGCGCCGCGCCGTCGTCGCCCCGCGGCTGGGCGGCATCGAGGACCAGATCCAGGACGGCGTCAACGGCGTCCTGCTCGACGACGCGACCGACCTCGCCGCCTTCGGCGCCGCGGTCGTCGGCCTGCTCGAGGACCCCCGCCGCGCCGCGCTGATCGGTGATGCGGCGCACGAGCGCGTGCGCTCGCAGTTCCTCGGCAGCCGGCACCTGATCCAGTACCTCGCGCTGTTCGGCCGCCTGGTGCGCGGCGACGGGCACCGTCCCCCACGCTGACGGCAGGTGACGCGGCACCGGCGTCGAACGCCGGTTGACGGATGACCAGTCTCCCCGTCCAGCCGCCTCCGGGGTCCCCGCCCCGCACGCCCTTCGACGAGTTCCCCTCGACGCGCTCGGTTCTGCGCGTCGTCGCCGTCGTGCTCGCGGTGCTCGTCGTCGTCGCGATCGTCCGGCTGCTGTGGCAGCCGCTGAGCTGGATCGTGATCGCGTCGTTCCTCGCGGTCGCGCTCTCCGGCCCCGTGAACCTCCTGCACCGCCACATGCGCCGGGGCCTGGCGGTCGCCGTCGTCTACCTGTCGCTGCTGCTGATCCCGATCGGCGTCGCGGCGGCGATCCTGCCGCCGCTGGTCTCGCAGGGGGTGGACTTCGTCAACAACCTGCCCAAGTACTCCCAGGACCTGCGCAACGAGGTCCAGAAGAACCCCAAGCTCGAGAAGCTCAACAAGAAGTTCGGGATCACCGACCAGCTCAGCAAGCTCGCCGCCAACGCCCCGAGCAGGATCGGCGAGGCTGCGACCGTCGTGCGCGACCTGGGCGGCGCGATCGTGAGCTCGATCTTCGCGGGTCTGACGATCTTCGTCCTGAGCATCTTCATGGTCGCGCGCGGCCGAGACTGGATCGAGGGGCTGCTGCGATTGCGCGGCGGCCGCCAGGCCGACGCCGCCGCGGTCGCGCTCGAGCGGATCGGCAACGCGGTGGGCAACTACATCGCCGGCGCCGCCGTGCAGGCGACGCTCGCCGCCGTCACCGCCTTCATCGTGCTCACCGCGCTCGGCGTGCCGTTCGCCGGCGCGCTGGCGGTGCTCGTGGGGCTCTTCGACCTGCTGCCGCTCGTCGGCGCGACGATCGCCGCCGTGTTCGTCGGCATCGTGACGGTCTTCAACGACTTCCCGGCGGCCACGATCATCTGGGCGATCTTCGCGATCGCCTACCAGCAGTTCGAGAACTACGTGATCCAGCCGCAGATCCAGAAGCGCGCCGTCGAGCTGGAGCCGTTCATCGTGCTCGTCTCGGTGCTCTTCGGCGCCGAGCTGTTCGGGGTGATCGGCGCGATCCTGGCGATCCCGTTCGCCGCCTCGGTGCAGATCGCGGTGCAGGAGTGGTGGCGCTTTCGCTCCGCCGAGGACCTCGTCGTCGTGCACGAGGCGCGCCACGAGCACCCGCCCGATCCACCGCCGGGCGAGCCGGACGCCGCGCCCGCCTGAGCAACGCCGTTCAGCTCGGCAGGACGCGGACCTTCGCCGTCATGCCGGGATGGATCAGGCACTCGTAGAGAAACGTCCCGGGCTTCGTGAACCGCACGACCTGGTGGTCGTCGTAGGGCGTCAGCGGATCGTTGTCGAACGCGCCGGTGTTCAGGAAGCCGTTGCCGTGGTTCCTGCCGTCGTAGGCCGGGAAGGCGTTCTCGGGATCCGAGGGCAGGAACAGCTCGGGGTTCAGGACGAAGACCTTCGTGCCGTCGGCGTCACGGCGGCGCTGGATGATCTGGTCGGAGATGCGCCGGCGGTAGGCGGCGGGGCCGAAGGCGACGTTGTGGCTCTCCTTGACGGCGCGCAGGACGAAGTCGATCGAGCCGCCCTGACGGACCGTTGCGACCGCGGGGAAGAAGCGCAGCAGGGAGACGTCGCCCTCCTCCCAGCCCGCGTAGACCGTGTGCTTCGGCGGCTTGATCTTCAGGATCCGTTGCACGGTCGCGAACGTCCTCCTCGCGTAGGCGCGCTGGTCGGCCTGCGTCGGACCGCGCTCGAGCGGCGCGCCCCGGCCGATGACGTTCACCGTCATGTGCATCGTCGGGTGGACGATGCACAGCACGAGGAACGTCCCGGGCCTGACGAACTTCACGGTGTAGGGCTTCGTGTGCCCGTCGGCGGCCGGCAGGCCGGAATTGCGCGGCTGCGTCCCGTCGTAGGGCGCCGCGCCGTCGCGCAGGGCGCCGTCCAGGGGGACGTACTGCTCCGGGGTGCCGTTGAACCAGAACGGCTTGCCGGCGGCGTCGGTGAAGCCGGCGAACGGCCGGTCGAAGTCCACCCACCCGAACAGCGGCCGCACGCCGGTCGTCGTCGGGATCGTGACCATGTGGTAGCGGCCGGTGAAGACCCAGCGGATCGAGTCGCCGGTGTGGACCTCGATCCGGTTGGGGAAGTACCCGGTGATCTCGATCGCGCTCTGCGGCCCGAGCTGTCTGGCGAGCGCCGGCGGCGGCCCGGCGTAGACGGTGTGCGTCGCCGCGAGGGCCGGTGCGCCGGACACGCACAGCGCGAGGGCGGCGAGCAGCGCCGTGAGGACCGGGATGCGCATGGCGCGCGGACGCTACCGCACGGGGCCCGGAACGAGCGGCGCTTGCGCGCCGTGAGAGCATGCGGCCCATGCGCATCGGAATCCTCACCGGCGGGGGCGACTGCCCCGGCCTCAACGCCGTCATCAGGGCGGTCGTCCGCAAGGGCGTGAAGGCCCACGGCCACGAGTTCGTCGGCTTCCGCTACGGCTGGGCGGGCGTCGTCGAGGCCAACACCGTGCCGCTGACGATCGACGCGACGTCCGGGCTGCTGCCGCGGGGCGGCACGATCCTCGGCACCTCGCGGACGAACCCCTACAAGGACGGCGGCGACGGCACGGCCGTCGTGCGGGCGTCGATGGAGCAGCTCGGCCTCGACGCGCTGATCCCGATCGGCGGTGAGGACACGCTCGGCGTCGCCGGGCGGCTGGCGGCCGACGGCGTCACGGTCGTCGGCGTCCCGAAGACGATCGACAACGACCTCTCGGGCACCGACTACACGTTCGGCTTCGACACGGCCGTGCAGGTCGCCACCGACGCGATCGACCGCCTGCACACGACGGCCGAGTCGCACAACCGCGTGCTCGTCGTCGAGGTCATGGGCCGCCACGCCGGCTGGATCGCCTGCCACTCGGGCATGGCCGGCGGAGCCGACGCGATCCTCGTCCCCGAGCGGCCCTTCGAGCTCGACGACGTCTGCGCGCACCTGCGGGCGCGGCACGCGCGCGGGCGCTCGTTCTCGATCGTCGTGGCGAGCGAGGGCGCGATGCCCAAGGAGGGCTCGATCTCCACGCACGCCGCCGAGGTCGACGAGTTCGGGCACGCCCGGCTCGGCGGGATCGCGGCATGGCTGGAGCAGGAGATCGAGGCCCGGACCGGGTATGAGACACGCATGGTGGTGCTCGGGCATGTCCAGCGCGGCGGGACGCCGACGGCGTTCGACCGGGTGCTGGCCACGCGCTACGGCGTCGAGGCCGTCGATGCGGTCAGCCGCGGCGAGAGCGGGACGATGGTCGCCCTGCGGGGGACCGACGTGATCACGGTGCCGCTCGCCGAGGCGCTCGCCGAGCCCAAGCTGCTGGATCCCGAGCTCTACGCGACCGCCGAGGTGTTCTTTGGCTAGCTCGCCGAGGGCGCGCGGCCGCTGCGCCGCCGCGCTCACCCTGCTCCTGCTCGCCACCGCGCTGCTGGGCGGCTGCGGCGGCGGCGACACGAAGGCCAGCAACGCCTACGTCGACCAGGTCAACAAGGTCCAGTCGGAGTTCGCGGCGACCTTCGAGCGCCTGTCGGGTCAGATCACCGCCACGAGCACCATCGCACAGGACCGCGCGACGCTCGAGAGCTTCAAGCGCGCGATCGAGGCGACGGTCACCGACCTGCGGGCGATCAGGCCGCCGGACAAGGTCAAGGACCTCCACGCCCAGCTGGCCACGACGATCGCGAGCTACGGCACGGCGATCGCGGCCGCCGAGAAGGGCCTCACGCACGCGGACGCCGCGACGCGCGCGAAGGCCTCGGCGAAGCTCTCCCAGGAGACCTCGACGACGAGCGCGGACTTCAGCCGGGTGATCGACGAGATCAACCGGAAGCTGCGCCAATAGCCGCGAACAGCCGGTCGAGCGCCCGCTCGAGCTCGTCGAGCCGGCGCTGCGTGCGGTCAGCGCGCTGGCTGACCTCGGCCGCAGCGTCGAGCAACCGCGCCGGGGCGGTCGGGTCACGCGGCGGCGGGCCCGGCACGAGCGGGCTCTCAGGGGCCATCGCCGCGCGATGCTATTCGGGCCGTCGGACTACGCTGTGGCGGATGTCGCCCTTCTGGATCTGGACGCAGGCAGCGATCGTCATCGTCGTGCTGATCGGCATGGTCGTCGCGGTCGTCAAGCTCGTGTGACCGCCCGGGTGCGCGCGCCGGGCGGGAGATAGAGTCCGGGGCATGTTCGGTTCGATCGTCGTCGGCACGGATGGGTCCGAGACGGCGGACGAGGCGGTCCGCCAGGCCATCGAGCTGGCGGCCAGCGTCGGTGCGAGGCTGCAGCTCGTGAGCGCCTACGAGCCGGTCCCGCCGACCCGCCTGCGCAACGAGGCCCAGCAGGCGCCACCGGACGTGCAGTGGTCGATCAACCCGCGCGAGGACGTCGAGGCGACGCTCAGCTCGGCGGCGGAACTGGCCGCCGAGGCCGGCGTCGCCGTCGCCACGCATTACCGCCAGGGCGACCCGGCGGACGCGATCCTCGACGTGGCCGAGGAGACCTCGGCCGACCTGATCGTCGTCGGCAACAAGGGGATGACGGGCGCCAAGCGCTTCCTCCTGGGCTCGGTGCCGAACAAGGTCAGCCACCACGCCCCGTGCTCGGTGCTGATCATCCGCACCACCTGACGCACGCCCGTCCCAGCGGCGACGCGGACGGCGGGTGCGCGCTACAGGGGCCAGGCGGGGCTCGAGACCGAGCCGGGCATCGCTTTCTCCCAGAGGTCGCCCAAGCGCTTCAGATCCCGCTCGCTCAGGCGGTCGAGCAGCAGCCCCCGCACGACCGTGTGATGGGTGACCTGTGCGGCGCGAAGGCGGGCGAGACCCTGCGGCGTCAGTCCGATGAGCAGGCTGCGTCCGTCAGCCGGGTTGGCGCTGCGCTGGACCAGACCCGTCTTCGCGAGTCGGTCGACCGATCTCGAGACGCCACTCGGGCTGAGGTTCCGGCGCTCGCCGAGATCCCCGATCGTGAGCGTGCCGCCGGGCGCGCTGACGAGTGTGATCAGCACCCCGTACGCATCGACGCCGAAGCCGTGGTCGGCCAGCAGCGCGCGCTCCAGCTCTCGAATGATCGTCGCGTGCACGCGCAGCATGCCGCGCCAGGCGCCGAATTCGCCGGCCGTGAACGGGTCGGGCTCCGGCGCGCCGTCGAGCTCGAGCACGACATCGGGCTCGGCTCCATACCTGTCTGACATCCGCCGCGCTCGTCTCAGCCCGGCACGGCGCCGGCCTTGGCGCGCCGGAAGACCTCGGCGAGCTCCTTCATGTCTCCCGGCTTGCCCTCGAGCTTGAATGAGCCCCCGCGGGCGGTGATCTGCATGACGCCCGTCAGGCCCATGCGCTTCACCTCGAGCGAGTCCACCTCCGCCAGCGGGACGACGCTCAGCACGTCGGTGATCTCCTTGATCGCGCCCATCGCGCTGACCTTGACCTTCATCGTCACGAGGCTGGTCGGTGTGACCGCGACGGCGCCCGGGTTGCCGATCTCGATCCCGGCGGCGTCCGCGCCCTTGCGCTCCTTGCCCGTCCAACGGGCCCCGATCTCACCGACGATGACCCCGCCGCCGGACGCTGCCGTCGAGGCCCCGCGGGGCTTGCCCCAGGCGGCACCGAGAATCTCCTCATCCAGCTTCCCTCTTGCGGCGGCGATGATCTGCTCCTCGTGCTTCGACACGTGGCCTCCTGATGGTTGGCGTCCGAGGGCGAGTATCTCCGAGCTGGACCGCTGAGTTCAACGCGTGCTCGTCGCCTGCGGGAGCCGGGTCGGGTTGTGCGAGAGCGTTCTCCCGGCGCCCTCAGGGCCGCCGAGGGATCAGCGCGAAGCAGCGCCGCCCGTGGCCCCGCCCGTCGCCGGCAGCGGCGCCGTCGCTGCGGCCGCGTCGACCAGGCCCCAGCCGTAGCTCTCGTCGTAGCCCTTGCGGCCGAGGTCGCGGGCCGTCGTCTCGAGGCGGCGCTCGATCGCGGCCGGCGTCGGATCGGGGCCCGCGGTGCCCGTGGCAATCACGAGCGCCGCGGTCGCCGCGACGTGCGGGACGGCCATCGAGGTCCCCTCGTAGCTTCCCGGGATCCCGAAGCGCGTCGGCGCCTTGCCGAGCAGCGTGACCTGGAAGATGTTGCGGCCCGGCTTGCCGTCCGGCTGGCAGTTCGGGTCCCCGTCGAGCGGGGCGTCCGCACCGCCGCCGGGAGCCACGATGCCCAGGCCGCTGCCGCCGTTCGAGAACTCCGCCAGGCAGCCGTGCTCGGTCGTGGCGCCGACCGACAGCACGGAGCTCGCCCGCGCCGGGTAGGCGACGCGCGCGCGGCCCTCGTTGCCGGAGGCCGCGACGACGAGCACGCCGTGGCTGCGCGCGTAGCGCAGCGCGTCCAGCAGCTGTGGGATGTCGCCGGCGGTGACGTTCTGGTCGAACTCGAGACTGAGGTTGATGATCTTCGCGCCGCGGCGCGTCGCGTAGCGCACGCCGGCGGCGATGTCGGTCGCATTGCCCTCGCCGGCGCTGTCGAGCACGCGCACCGGCATCAGCCGCGCGCCGTAGGCCAGCCCCGTGAGGCCGACCTTGTTGTTCGTCGCCTCGGCGAGCGTGCCGGCGACATGGGTGCCGTGGCCGTTGCGGTCGAACGGGTAGGGGTCGCGGTCGACGAAGTCGTAGCCGCGCACGAACTGGCCGGGCTGGAAGTCCGGGGACATCGCGTAGGGCGGGCGCTGCGCGTAGGCGATCCCGGTGTCGAGGACGGCGATGACGACGCCCTTGGCACCGGGCACGCCCGCGTTGATCGCGTTCTGCCACGCCTGCGGCGCACCGACGCCGAACGGCCCGCCGAAGTCCCACTGGACGCTCTGCCAGCCCCCCACGCCGCCGCGACCCTCGTCGTTGGGGATGAACCCGGGCGTCTGCTCCGTGACGCCGGCCGCGTGGGCCATGACGTTGGGGACGGCGTAGGCGACGTCAGGGCGCGAGCGCAGGCCGCGCAGCGCGGCCCGCACGTCGCGCACCTTGAGCACGGTGGGCCGGTCGCCTGCGACCTGCGCCGTCTGCGCCGTGGAGCCCGCATCGAACTTGACGACCACCTGGCCCGGGACGGCGTCCAGGGCGCTCGCGGCGCCGGGCAGCGCAGCCGCGAGCAGGGCGGCGCCGAGAAGCGCGGCGAGAAGGTGGCGTGTGCGCTGAAGCATGAAGGTGTTTCATCGGCACGCACAGGGTGCGACCTGACCAACTCTCAGAACACCGGACGAACGCGGAAGTTCCGTGTGATCAGCCATGATGGCAGCACGATGGAGCTCGTGACACAGGGCGACGACGAGCGCTGGATGCGGGAGGCCCTCGAGGAGGCCCGTGCGGCCGAGGCCCACGGGGACGTCCCGATCGGCGCCGTCGTGGTGCATCGCGACCACGTGATCGGCCGCGGCCACAACGAGCGCGAGGAGCGCTCCGACCCCACCGCGCACGCCGAGGTGACCGCCCTGCGCGCCGCTGCGGCGGCACTCGGCTCGTGGCGCGTGCTGGACAGCACGCTCTACGTGACGCTCGAGCCCTGCGCGATGTGCGCCGGGGCGATCGTCCTCTCGCGGATCCCGCGCGTCGTCTACGGGGCGCCCGACCCGAAGGCGGGCGCCGCCGGCAGCGTGCTCGACGTGCTGGCCGACACGCGGCTGAACCACCGCCCGATCGTCGACGCGGGCGTGCTGGCCGACGAGTGCGGTGCGATCCTGCGCGAGTTCTTCACCGCCAGGCGCTGAGCGCGGTCCACGCCGCCGGCTGGCGTAGAACTCCGGCATGGCCCGCATCCCGTACGCCGACCCCGCGACGCTGTCCGAGCCCACCCGCCGCGCGCTCGACGCCGTGCCGCCGCTGAACGTCTTCCGGCTGCTCGCGGTCGCCGACGCGGCGTTCCCGGCGTTCCTGCGTTTCACCGGCGGGCTCTGGAACGACGCGGAGCTCTCGCCCCGGCGGCGCGAGCTCGTGATCCTGCACGTGGCGCGCCTGACGGGCGCCGAGTACGAGTGGCACCAGCACGTCGCCGTCGCGCAGCTCTGCGAGATCAGCGCGGAGGAGATCGCCGCGATCCGCGCCGGCCGGGTCGACGGCGAGCCGTTCGGCGCCGACGACCGGGTGCTGTTCGCCCTCACCGAGGTCGTCGTGCGCCGCGAGCGCGCCGGCGACGAGCTGCTGGCCGCCGCGCGCCGCGTGCTCACCGATCGCGAGCTCGTCGAGGCGCATCTCGTCGTCGCGATGTACGCGGGCCTCGCCGCCCTGATGACGAACCTCGACCTGGACCTCGACGAGCAGCTCGGCGCCGAACTGCTCGTCTCGCGCGACGGTGCGCCGCAGCTCGGCGAGCGGCTCGCGCCGGACGCGTGAACGCCTTCGCAGTTCGCGTCCGGCTGCGCCGTCACGTCAGTGCGGCGTCATGGCCGACTACTGGACCGTGAAGTCCTCGTGCATGCCCGCCTGGTAGTGGCCGGGCAGCGCGCACACGATCGCGTAGTGGCCGGGCTTGAGGTTCTTGACGACGAGCGTCTTCGACGCGCCCGGGGCGAGCGACGCGATCTCGGCGCGCGCGCCGGCGATGTCGTCGTTGGGGTTGTGCGTGGAGAGGACGGTCGCCGCGGACTTGTCGGTGCGGATGACGGTGAACTGGTGCTTGATCTTGCCGGCGTTGGAGACCTTGAAGGTCACGCGGCCCGCCGGGACGGACGCGGGCGTCGAGGCGATCTTGAACTCGGTGAGCGACGAGGTGACGGTCGCGCCGGAGCCGGACGGGGTCGTCGGCGTGGCGGTCGTCGTGGGCGTGCTCACCGCAGCTGCCGGCGTCGAGGAGGTGCTCGTCGACGAGCTGCTCCCGCATCCGGAAACGGCGAGCGCGCCGATCGACAGGGCTGCGGCGGCGAGCGCGATGGGGCGCCTGGCAACGTGGTGCATGGGCCTGCTCCTTCTCCGGCCCCTGCAGGACCGGCGTCGTTGAGATGCCCCGGTGCTCCCTTGCCCCGGCGGCTCGGCGACGCTATGAGCGGTGGTGCAAAGGCGCAGCAAACAGGGAGCAAAGCTGCGGCTTCCGCGCGCCGACCGCTCAGCTCGGGGCGGTTGGCTGCTGCAGCTGCGCCTCTTCGACGAGCGCCGCCTGCTGGGCCATGCGGCGCCTGTCGCTCGCGGTGTAGACCGGGGCGTCGATGACCACAGTGCGCGCCATCCGGTCCTGGAAGGTCCGGGAGCGGTCGTCGAGCAGGGCGATCCACTCACCCAGGCCGAGCGCCATCACGCCGGCCGTCAGGGTGACCAGCCGCACCGCCGAGCGCCGCGAACCGATCGAGCCGTGCGAGGCCGCATCGACCACGCGGATCTGCAGGAGCCGGTTGCCCAGGGTCTGGCCGGTCGAGGACCAGAACACGACGAAGTACGAGAGCGTCCAGACGATGTACAGCACGCCCATGATCGTCGCGACGACGGCCTCGAGCGACGAGGAGAAGTGCAGCGTCGACATGATGAGCGCCACCGCGCCGCCGCTGACGACCGCGACGATGTTGATGATCGTGACGTCGATCACGAAGGCGAGGGCGCGCGTCGCCATGCCGATATAGCGCGTCTCGGCCGGGGCGACCGCTTCGGCGCCCCGCGCCCGGCGTGCGGCCGCTGCCTGCGCCCGCGCCTCGGCGTGGACGAATTCGTCGAAACCGGCCGCGGCCTGCGTTCCCGGCGCGTCGCCGTTCTGCGAGGCGCCGGCGCTCACGACCCGGAGTCCCCCGCGGGCAGGCCCGGCACGTCGCCGCCGCCCTCACGACGACGCACGAGCCGGCGCGCGGCGCGGTCGAGCCACGCGTCGGCGTTGCGCGTGCGGTCGCGGACGCCGTCGCCGACCTGGTCGGCGAAGCCCAGGCTCTGCTGCGTGATCGCGTCGCTGACCGCGGGGCTCTGGGCGATCTCCTCGACCAGCAGCCAGAGCTCCTCGCTCTGCAGCAGGCGCGAGACCGTCTCGTCGAGGATGCGGCTCTCCATGACCCGCTGGATCAGCCGCTCGACGCCGGGGCCGTCGACCGCGCCCGCGACGAGCCGCTCCATCCCGGGGCTGTCGACGGCGCCGCTGACGATGCGCTCCATGCCCGGGCTGTCCACCGCGCGCGCGACGAGCTGCTCGGCCCCGGGGCTGTCGATCGCGCGCGCGATCGCGCTCTGCACCCGCTCGCTGTCGACGGTGAGGTCGACGAGACGCTCGAGCTCGGCCCCGTCGAGGACACGCACCGCGATCTGCTCGGCGACGCCGTCGGCCAGCACGCGCTCGGTCAGGCGGGCGGGGACGCCGGCCGCCTGCATCCGCTCGAACACGCGCTCCAGCGCGTCGCCCTCGAGCAGCGGATCGAGCGCGCCCGTGTCGAGCAGCCCGGCAGCGACGCGGTCCACGACGGCGTAGCGCGCGACATCGCGAGTCAGCGTGTCGACCAGCGGCCCGCTGAGCGCGCTGTCGACGGCGCGCTCCAGCAGCGGGCTGGCGAGCACGCGCTGGACCACCTCGTCGCCGACCTGGGACTCCAGCAGCGCATCGAGCGCGGCGAGCGTCGCCTGCCCGGCGGCGTCGGTGATGGCCGTCCGCGCGCGGCGCTCGGCGCCGCGGCCGATCTCGACCCCGGCGGCGGCGACGCCGGCCACGGGCCGCAGCGTCGCCTCGCCGAGCCGGAGCCCGATGCCCGCGAGGTCCCCCAGTGCGCTCATCACAAGAACGTACCGAGAAGTCGTGCGTCGCGGGCGGACGCAGCGTTGCTCGCACGACCGGGGACGTTCGGGGGTTCTGGGGCCGGTGCGCTGTACGTGCGCGGCGGCGTGTGCGACGCTCGCGCCCATGGCCGTCACGCGGGAGCTTCCTGCGGGAGTCGTGACCTTCCTGTTCACCGACATCGAGGGGTCGACCCGGCTGCTCCGGACCCTCGGCGCCGGCTATCGGGCGGTGCTCGATCTGCACCGCGCGGTGCTGGCCGGAGCCTGGGGTGACCATGGCGGCCACGTCGTCGGCACGGAGGGCGACTCGTTCCTCGTCGCCTTCGCGGGCGCCGCCGACGCGCTCGCCGCCGCGGTCGAGGCGCAGCGGCGGATCGCGGCGGTGTCGTGGCCCGACGGCGTCGTTCTCCGCGTGCGGATCGGCCTGCATGCGGGGTATGCGCAGCCGCGTCACGGTGACTATGCGGCGCTCGCCGTGCATCAGGCCGCGCGCGTGGTCGCGGCGGCCCACGGAGGCCAGGTGCTGCTCACCGGCGCGGTCGCCGAGCGCCTCGGCGCCGCGCCGGCCGGCGCGCATGTCGAGCGGCTCGGGCGCTTTCGCGTGCGCGACTTCGAGGGGCCCGCCGAGCTCTACCGCGCGGCCGGCCCGGGGGCCGCCGTCGTCGACCTCCCGCCGCGTGTGCGCCCCGCCGACGGGCACAACCTCGTCCGGCCGTCCACATCGCTCGTCGGCCGCGACGACGACCGCGCCCGGGTGCTCGAGCTCACGCGGCCCGGGACCGTGACGACGCTCTGCGGACCCGGCGGGGTCGGCAAGACGCGCCTGGCGATCGAGGTGGCGCTCGTGGCCGCCGGCGACTGGGCCGACGGCGTCTGGCTCGTCGACCTCGCGCCCGTGACCGAACCTGGGGTCGTCCCCGCGACGATCGCCGAGACGATCGGCGCCGCCGCCGTCGCGGGCGTCGACCCGTGGGCGGAGGTGTGCGCCCACCTGGCCGAGCGCGAGGCGCTGATCGTCCTGGACAACTGCGAGCAGCTCGCCGCGACCGCCGCGGCCCGCGCCGCCGGCCTGCTGGCCGCCTGCCCGCGGGTCGGCGTGCTGGCGACGAGCCGCGTGCCGCTCGGCCTGCGCGGCGAGCAGGTGCACCGGCTGGCGCCACTGGCGACCGCGGGCCCCGACGCCGCGGCCGCGCGCCTGTTCCTCGAGCGCGCCACACACGACTCGGGCGCCGACCCCGGTGCCGTCCGCGAGCTGTGCGCCGAGCTCGACGGCCTGCCGCTGGCGATCGAGCTCGCCGCGGCGCGCACCACGGTCCTGGGCCCGCGCGAGATCCTCGAGCGTCTGCGCCGCTCGCCGTCGGTCCTGCGCAGCCGCGACCCCGCACTGCCCGAGCGACAGCGCACGATCGAGCGGCTGCTGGACTGGAGCTGCGACCTCCTCGAGCCCGACGAGCGCACGGCGCTGCGCCGGCTGAGCGTCCTGCCCGACGGCTTCGACCTCGAGCTCGCCGAGGTCGCGTGCGCGACGGAGGACGTCGCCGCCGACGAGGTCCCCGAACTCGTCTGGGCGCTCGTCGACGCCTCGCTCGTGGCGACCGACGCCGCGGCCGGCGCCACCCGCTACCGCCTGCTGGCGACCGTGCGCGCGCACGTCGCCCAGCACGCGAGCGGCACGGAGCGCGCGGCGGCGCTCGCACGCGTCACCCGCGCCTACCTCGAGCGGCTGGGCCCCGCGCACGTGAACGACCCGGCCTGGGTCGGGTCGGTCGGCGCCGAGCTGAACAACCTGCGCGAGGCGGTCGCCCACGGCGGCGACGAGACCGCCGCGCAGGCGCTCGCCTGGTCGATCGCCGCCTATCACGACCTCACCGACGCCTTCCGCACCGGCATCGAGGAGACGACGCGCTGGGCGGCGCGCTTTCGTGCGCCGGGGCCCTGCCGCGTCGGGCTGCTGACGCGGCTGGCGGACCTGCACCTGTGCGTCGGCGAACTCGACGCCGCGACCGCGCTCGCCGACGAGGCCGCGGCGATGGCTCAGGCGACCGGCCTGCCGGAGTGGGACGACGCGGGACTCGTGCACACCCGCTGCGAGATCGCCCAGCGCCGCGGCGACCTGGGCGAGGCCGCCGCGCTCGCTGAGCAGGCGCTCGCCGAGCCGCACTCGATGCGCGGTCAGACGCGGCTGCTCAACGCGCTCGGCATCGCGCTCGGCGCACAGGGTGACCTCGAGGGGGCGGCCGGCGCGTTCGAGCGCGAGCTCGCCGTCGCCCAGGACGCCCGGCTGCCGACGTTCCTCGCGACGACGCACGGGAACCTCGCCGAGACGTACCTGCGGCTCGGGGACGAGCCCGCCGCGGCGCGCCACCAGGTCGCGAGCCTCGAGCTCGCGCGCGAGCAGGGCCGCCCCGTCCTGATCGGCTTCTCGATGATGATCGCCGCACGCCTCGTCGCCGCGCGCGGCGCGCCGGCCGAGGCCGTGACGCTGCAGGCCGCGGCCGACGACGTGCTCGAGCGCGCGGCGTTCGCGCTCTACGCCGAGGACGCCGAGGTACGCGACGAGCTGATGCAGGCCGCCCGCCGCGACCTGGGCGATGCGGCCTTCGAGCAGGCGCTCGCCGAGGGGCGCGCTCTGCACCCCGACGCCGCACGCGACCGCGCCGCCGCCGTGCTGCGCGAAGCTGAGGGAGAGTCCACCGACAAGGAGGCAGTCCGATGACGTCCGAGAAGCCGCCCGTGCGCCCCGTCTGGGCCGACCGCATCGCCATCTCGCGCAAGGGCGGGGGCTTCGCCTACGTGCCGGGGCGCATCCTCGTGCGCGGCGCCGCACGGAGGCGCGCGCTCGAGGTGCTGCGCCGCCCCACGTCCGCGGAGAGCGGCGAGGAGACGCGCTTCACCGCGATCGACGACGTGGCGGACCCACTCGGGCTGATCGAGCTGCTGCGCGCCGAAGGGCTGGAGGCGCAGCCCGAGCACGTCTTCTTCGCCCACCCGTGCGACTCATGCGAGGGCCTGCCGCACCCGTGGGAGCGCTACGGCCCGGGCGCCGACCCGTGGCGCTCACACGCCGTGGCCGCCGACCCGTGGCGCTCGCACGCGGTCCAGTCGACGCCCTGGCGCTCGCATCCGTGGCGCAGCCACGAGGCGCCGACGAGCTCCGCCGCGCCGATGAGCGCGCGCGCCCTGCCGCAGCGCGCGTGCGCCGGGCCCGGCCGTCATCCCCGCATCGTCGTGCTCGATACCGGCCTGGCCGGCGGTGACCAGCCGGGCGGCGTGAACGCCGACGGGCAGCGGCCGGCGCTGCTGCTCGACGCCGCCCGGCCCGACCGGATCTCCGGGCCGTCGGACGCACCCGACGTCGCCATCGCCTCGGTGACCGGGCAGGTGTTCGGGCCCGACGACTACCTCGACCCGGTCGCCGGCCACGGGACGTTCATCGCCGGCATCATCGAGCAGCTCGCGCCGGGCTGCACGATCCGCGTCGAGCACGTCGTCTCGCCGCTCGGCGACGGACGCGAGCTCGACATCTGCGACGCGATCGACGCCGTGGTCGCACATCCCGCAGGGCCCCCGGACATCCTCTCGATGTCGTTCGGCGGCCCCGTCTGGGACCACGCGCAGGCGCTGCGCACCGCGATCGCCGCGGCCCACGTGGCGGGCGTCGTGCTCGTCGCCTCGGCGGGCAACGACGGCGTCTGCACGCGGCAGTACCCCGGCGCCTACGACAACGTGACCGCGGTCGGCGCGGTCGGCCCCGACGGGCCGCCGGAGTGGACGAACTACGGCGACTGGGTCGACGCCTGCGCTCCGGGCGTCGACCTCGTCAGCGCGTTCTTCGCGTCCTTCGACGGCGCGTTCCCGCGCATCAACGCGACCGACGTCGACGCCTTCGCCGGCTGGGCGCAGTGGAGCGGGACGTCGTTCTCCGCGCCGGTCGTGGTCGCGGCGATCGCCCGCGAGATGGTCACCGGCCCCTGCTCGGCGGCCGACGCCCTCGAGCGGGTGGTCGGCGCCCCGCACCTGCTGCGCCTGCCGTGTCTGGGAACGGTGGTGAACCTCTGAGCGCGGCCTCGCCGCGCCGGCCGCGGTCGCCGGCGCTCCGGTCACCTCGGCGTCGCCCTGGCGGGGACGACCGGCGACGGGGCGCACGGCGCGTCCTCCTGCAGCGCCGACGCCCAGCTCCATGCCGCGCTGACCCGGATCGTCCCCGGGCGCCGGGCGCGCAGGAGCGTCCAGCCCGCCGGCCCGGGGGCGACGCAGCCGGGGCCGTGCACATGCCAGAAGCTCGTGAAGCGGACCCGCACGAGGATCGCGCCGGCGTGCCGGGCGACGACGGTGAAGCTCGTCGTCCGCAGGTCGACCAGCCGCCCGGGACCGTTGACGAGCGAGATCGGGTGCTCGACGCTGAAGACCTGCCAGTGACGGCTGTGCCAGACGAGCCGCAGGAACGCGGGCCGGCTGCGCACCAGCCGGCCCTCGGCCTGCGCCCAGCGGTCGAGCGGCGAGTCGGGAAGCGCGACGAGGCGCACGCCGACGGCGTCCAGCCAGTGGCGGTAGCGCCCCGCGGTGAGGCGTCCGCGGTAGAACAGCGTGTTGTAGCGGCGGTCGAGCTGCGTCTCCCAGCCGCGCGCGAGCGCGAACCGGCGCGCGATGTAGACCGCTTCCCAGCGCGTCGAGGTGGGCACCACCTCGATCCGGGCGTCGGCCGCCCCGGCCGCGCTGAGATAGGCCAGCAGCGGCCGCGAATAGCTCGGGCTGACCGCGGGATTGTCGGTCGCCTTGAGAACCTCGGTCGTTGGGCCCCAGAGCTGCCAGAAGGCGATCGCCGAGCACGCGGCGATCACGAGCGGGCGGCGCACGTCGCGGGTCGCGCCGAGCAGCAGCGGCCCGGCGAACAGCACGCCGAGCCGCGCGATGTTGCTGCCCATCGGGCTCGGGACCAGGAACGCGAGGACGATCGCGACCGCGTACAGGCGCATCGCGAGCCACGGGCTGCGCCAGCGCTGATCGACGCACGCCGCCACCGCGACCGTGATCGCGAGCGCCCAGAGCGCCGCGCTGAGGTCGTACGGCTGGTTGCCGCCCTCCGGGAAGACGAACGCCAGCACGACGGCGGTGATCAGCGCCGGAACCCCGATCCGCACGCTCCCCGCGCGCCCGAGCACGGCATACCCGGCGACGGCCACGAGGACGAGGAAAAGCCCGACGACCGGGCTGGCGGCAGCCGCTCCGCACGAGAGTGCGACGCACGCGAGCGCGCGGTCATGCGACCATGCCACGACGGCGCCGAGCGCGAGCGCGACGCCGAGCGCGAACGTCAGACGACCGATGAACAGGTCGCCACCGACGGCGAGCCCGAACCAGATCGCGCCGAGCTCCGCGCGCGGCCATGCGTGGCGGCGAGCCAGGTGCGCGAACAGCGCGGCGGACGCCACGACGGAGCAGGCGCCCACGACGCGCGGCCCGGCGAGAGCGCTGAGCGCGGGGAAGACGAGGCTGTAGCCGAGCAGGTGGTGCCCGCCGAACCAGGCGTTGTCCCACAATGCGAAACCCGCCCGCGCAAAGAGCCGCGCGCGATACACGGCGGCCGCGAGGTCGGCCGTCCGCGGATCCAGGATCAGCCAGAGGACCGCCATCGCCGCGGTGACCGCGACCCCGACGCGCGGGCTCCAGCCGGTGCGCTCATGCGGGAGCCCGGCCAGGGGGGCGGCCGCAGTGCCTGTGCCGGTCGACGGCCGAGGGAGCAGCTGCGCCGCATCCAAGCACCGGAATATGGCGGACGGACGGTGAAGGATTCCTGAACGGCGCCTCTGCCAGCTGGGCGCCGTGGAGCGGGACGTCGTTCTGCGCGCCGGTCGTGGTCGCGGCGATCGCCCGCGAGATGGTCACCGGCCCCTGCTCGGCCGCGGAGGCCGTTGAGCGGTTCGTGGACGCCCCGCAGCTGCTGCGGCTCCCGTGCCTGGGCACGGTTGGTCAACAGCTGAGCGCGGCCGGCGTCAGCGGCGCTCGAGGATCACCACGGGGATCTCGCGGTCCGTCCGCGCCTGGTAGTCGTCGTAGCTCGGCCACTCCTCGGTCATCAGCGCCCACAGCCGCCCACGCTCGCCGCCGGTGGCGACCGACGCGCGTACGGGGATCTCGTCCGCGAGCACCTCGATCGTCGCGTCGGGGTCGGCCTCGAGGTTCTTGAACCATCCCGGGTGGTCGGGCGCACCGCCCTTGGAGGCGACGAGGATCCAGCGGTCGCCGTCGACCCGGTGCAGCAGCGCCGAGGTGCGCGGCTCGCCGGAGCTGCGGCCCGTCGTCGTCAGCAGCAGGATGCGGCCGCCGCGCCAGTGGTAGCCGCGCGTCCCCTTCGTCTCGCGGTAGACGCGGACGTGCTCATCGCCGAACAGCTGGTCGTCTGGTGATTCGCTCATGCCCGCAGGCTACCCCTCGGCCTCCAGCGGCTGGCTCAGCGTCCCCTGGTGGAAGGCCGCGCGCCAGCGCTCGCCTTCGCGGCGCCAGATCGTCGTGCGGCGCGACAGGCGCCCGGCCTGGTCGAGGTCGTACGTGAGCAGCATCGTGCCGGGCGCCAGCTCGCGGCAGTGGAAGCGGCTCCACGTCCAGCCGGCGGGGGCGCGCGGCGCGGTCCGGGGCGGTCTGCGGACGGTGGAAGAGCCGTTCGAGCGCGGCGAGCTCGGCGCAGATCGCCGCCATCCGCTCGTCCATCACCAGCTCGGGTTCGCCGGCGGGATCCACCGCGCCTACGGCGTGAAGTCCCACGTGGCGAACGACTCGCCGTCCCAGAGCGCGCGCTCGTCGTCGGCCGGCGCGCCGAGGATCGCTGGCGTCGCGTCCCATGCCAGCGTCGACCGCGACGGCGCGGCGTACGCCTGCCACGCAGGGACGCCCGCACCGCGCGTGGCGTTCGGATCACCGGTGCGCGCGAACGAGAGCCACGCGTCCATGACGCGGTCGGACAACAGGCGGCGCTCGGCGAGCTGCGCCGGATCGTGCGTGGCGCTGCGCGGGACGGTGCTCAGGTCGAGGTTGCCGAAGACGAAGCCGAGCTCGATCCCGTGGATCGCGCCGAGATTCTGCGCCGCGGGCGCGCCGGGCGCGAACGGCACGTGCCAGCGGAACAGGTACATCCAGCTCGGCTGCCAGCGGGCCTGTGCCTCGGCGAGCCGGATCTGCGGCACGCGGAAGAGCTGGTCGGTGAGCATCGCGTGCGTCACCGCGCCGTCCGTCGCGCCCGGGCGGGCGGCGCGGTAGGCGGCGGTCATCACGTCGCGCTGCGCGCTCAGCGCCGTGGGGAAGAAGGGGTTCGCGGCCGGTGGGACGTCGAGCAGGCCCGGGTCGTACAGCCCCCAGTAGCCCGTCTCGTTCTCGTTCGTGCCCGAGAGCACGCGGATGTGGCGCGCGCTGCCGGCCGCGATCCGCGGGACGACCGCGCCCGGCAGGAGGCTCCCGTCGACGTACGGGGCGAAGTACGTGTCACCGGAGAACAGCGGCGCCGCGTTCGTGACCTTCGCCTGCACGTCGAGGAGCCTCGCCGTGCTCATCCTGCGCAGCTGGGCCATGCTGTGGATCGACCCGGCTGCGAGGTGGCGCTGTGCGACGAGGCGCTGGTAGGCCGCGGTGTGCACCAGGTAGCCGCTGCCGCTCTCCAGGATCGCGCGGCGGAAGAGGCGCTCGGGGCGGCGCGTCGCGAGCAGCGCGCTGACGGAGATCGCGCCCGCCGACTCGCCGAACAGCGTGACGTTGCGCGGGTCGCCGCCGAGCGCGCGGATGTTGCGCTGGACCCAGCGCAGCGCCGCGATCTGGTCGCGCAGGCCGTCGTTGCCCGAGCCGCGGTAGGCCGGGTCGAGCCCGCCCAGTTCGAGCCACCCGAGCATGCCGAGGCGGTAGTTCAGCGAGACGACGACCGCGTCGCCGCGGGCGGCCAGGTGCGAGCCGTCGTAGATCGGCTCGCTGGCCGACCCGACGACGAACGCGCCGCCGGGGATGAAGACCATCACCGGACGGCGCTTCGCATCGGCGCGCGGCGTCCAGACGTTGAGAAACAGGCAGTTCTCGTCACTGAAGCGCTTCGCGCCGGTCGGGTACTCCTCGAGCGGGTCGCGGTCCTGCGGGCAGACGGCCCGGGCCTTCGTCGCGTGGAGCAGGCCGCGCCAGCCGGGGGCCGGAGCCGGAGGGCGGAACCGCAGCGCGCCGACGGGCGGCGCGGCATAGGGAATCCCGGCGAACGCGCAGACCCCGCGCACGGCGTGGCCGGACACGCGGCCGCCGGCGACAGCCGCCGTGCAGCCGCCGGCGCGCGCCGCTCCGGCAGGCGCCGCGCCGGATCCGATCGCGGCGACCACCGCGACCGCCAGTGCACCGGACCACCGCCACCGTCGCATGCCACCGGCGCCGTTCATCACGGTCAGTAGATCAGGCCCCGCCGAGAAAGCGGAGCACGCGCCGCCAGGCGTCGGCCGAGTCGTCTGCGTACTCCTCCTGCCGGCGATCGAAGAACGAGTGCGGCGCGCCCGGGTACACGACGATCTCATGCGGCACGCTCGAGCGCTCGAGGTTCGCGCCGAAGACCTCGCGCTGCTCCTCGGGAATGCCCTCGTCGGCGCCGCCGAACAGCGCCAGCACGGGATGCACCGCCGTGGCGATCGCGTCCTTCGCGGAGGGCATCGCGAGCCGCTCGCCGCTCAGCGCCCCGTAGAAGCCGACGACGCCGTCGATGGGCAAGTCGGCGTTCGTCGCGGCGAGGAACGCGTGCGCCCCGCCGTAGCAGAACCCGACCACGACGACGCGCGCCGCGTCCGTCCGCGCGTGCAGGACGGCGATCGCAGCCGCGACGTCGGCCTGCACGCTCTGCGGCGTCGTGGCGCGCACGTGCGGCCAGTAGTCCCAGTCGCCCTCGCGCACCCCGGTCCCGGCCGTCCGCCCGAACGGGTCGATCGCAACGGCATGATGCCCGGCCGCCGCGAAGCGCTCGGCGAGCTCGATGTAGAAGCGGTAGAGACCGCGGACGTCCGGGATGATCACCACCGCCGGATCCGTCGCAGCCCCGCTCGGCGCGAGCGCGACGGAGAGGGTCGTCCCGTCGGCAGCCGAGGCTTCGAGGATCTCGGCCGCGGCGCCGCCCGCGAGATGCGGGAGCTCGGGCGGCAGGTCGGGCGGCAGCGCGTCATGGTCGAAGCACATGTCGCAAGTATCCCGCGCCGACCGGTGTGACGGGGTTTCCTCCCGCCGCTGCGACGGGTCCCGCGCGGGCGCGCAGGCGCGGCGCTACGCGCTGTGACGCCCGTGAACGCCAGGGGCCCGTCTGCTCGGCGATCACCCCGACCCGGGTGCACCGCGGGATCTGAGGTGAAGCCTCCCCAGCCCGCGAGGTCCCAGTCGAAGATCACCCAGACCCGATCGGACGCGTTGGTCACGGAACACGGTCGCGCCCTTCGAGCCGTGCTCGCGGCGCTTCTCAGCGCCCTTGGTCGAGAAGATGCTTACGAAGCGGTCGTAGTCGGCGAGCTTCGGCGTGGCCAGGATCATCATCGGCTCCTCTGCCGTGCTCCGCGCCGCGGACCGACACCGATCGTGCGGCGAGTCTCCGCAGCGACCCGCGTGGCCACATCGGGCAACGCCCCATGTGCCCCCCCGGTATCAGCGCCAGGGCATCGGCGCGACAGGATCCCGTGCCGAGCCGCTACCGTTATCGAGCCCTGGAGGGGTGCCGGAGTGGTTGAACGGGGCGGTCTCGAAAACCGTTGTAGGGGTAACCCCTCTACCGAGAGTTCGAATCTCTCCCCCTCCGCTTTACCTGCATAGAGGTGGTTTGTTCGCCTCGTCGACGCG
>Ga0208851_1000060_pt1 | contig 45339 bp, 37 predicted proteins | sample NGESurshal092012_FD_184481 | JGI IMG/M metagenome (GOLD analysis project Ga0208851, IMG submission 184481) | Arctic peat soil microbial communities from Barrow, Alaska - NGEE Surface sample 415-2 shallow-092012 (SPAdes) | ecosystem: Environmental > Terrestrial > Soil > Wetlands > Peat ... | reverse complement strand
GCTTGGTCGACGTGCTCGACAGCGTCGCTGACAGCCTCCATCCACGCTGATGGCTCGCCCACCGTCCGATCGGGAGAAGCCCGGGTCGCCCGATGGGCTAGCTCGAAGGCGACAGGCTGGCAGGTGTCTTCGTCGTGGCGCTTTCAACAGGACTCCGGCGCGGTGAGCTACTCGGTCTGCGGTGGAGAGATGTCGACCTTCCTGGTCGGACGCTGTTTGTTCGCCAGGCTCTGCAACGCATCGACGGCCAGTTGCGCTTCGTCCCGCCGACGACCCATCGCTCAGCCCGCGCAGTCCCGCTATCGCAGCTCGCAACGGCGGCGATCTCATCTCAACGCGCGAAACAAGCAGGGGACCGACTACTCGTGGGGCCAGCATGGATCGAGAACGACCTCGTGTTCGCGTCCCAGCTCGGAACGCCTCTCGAGCCCAGGAATGTCAACCGGCGGTTTGACGTAGCGAGGACGGCCGCCGGCCTGGACTGGGTGCGACTCCATGACCTGAGGCATGCCTTTGCCACCTTCCTTCTCGACCAGGGCGAGGAGTTGCGGACTGTGATGGATCTGCTTGGTCACTCGACGATCAGGCTCACCGCCGATACCTACGGACACGTACTACCGACTCGCGCAAGAAGCGCAGTGGACGCCATCGATCGAGTTCTTGGAGGTGCGCAATGAACGGAGTTGAGATGCCATTGGCAACAGTTTGGCAACAGCTGAGCCAGATTGTCATTACAAACCAGGGGGACAAAATCCTGTTTTCCCAGGTCAGACCCTGTGGAGACGAAGAGAATCGAACTCTCAACCCCCGCCTTGCAAAGGCGGTGCTCTGCCAATTGAGCTACGTCCCCTGACGGACCGGCACCGAAGCAACCCGGTTCGAACACCAACAAAAGCTACCGAGCCGGACCCGGGTACGCGGTGGTCGGCTTCCCGGTGGCCTCGTCCCAGAGCGCTGCCTCGGCGGCGGCGGCCTGCCTGCGGCGCTGGACCAGGAACACGGCCGCACCGGCCACGGCGAGCAGGAGCAAGATCTTCTTCATCAGCACACCATCCAGAAAGAAACTGCGACTAACCACCGCGCTCGACCGTATCGCAACGTCTCACGCCGTGGGCATCAGCGACCACAACCGTGGGCCTAGGAGGACTTGAACCTCCGACCTCTTCCTTATCAGGGAAGCGCTCTAACCGTCTGAGCTATAGGCCCGCGCACATCCTGCTTCGAACACACATCCGCGGCACCGGGTTCGGGTTTCCGTTCCGACGGCGCCGCGACGTCCGATCTTACGGCAGCGGCAGGCGGCACCCAAATCATCACTCCGGCCGGCCACCGGTACCAACTGGCCACGGCCACCGATGAGTCCGGCCGACGGCCCCGGTCGACACACCCAGGGATGGCCACCCGAACATGACCCACCCAACCCAGCAGCGGTCCACCACAGAAGGAGCCCCCGTGCCCACCATGATCTTCGTCAACCTGCCTGTCAACGACTTGGACGCGTCCAAGGAGTTCTTCACCAAGCTCGGCTACAAGATCAACCAGCAGTTCACCGACGAGAAGGCCTCCTGCATCGTCATCAGCGACACCATCTACCTGATGCTGCTGGTCAAGCCGTTCTTCAAGTCCTTCACCAGCAAGGAGATCATCGACGCCAGCAGCGGCACGGAGACCATCCTCGCGCTGTCGGCGGACAGCCGGCAGGGCGTGGACGACCTCGTCGACAGGGCCATCGCCGCCGGCGCCGGAACTTCCCAGGAGCCGATGGACGAGGGCTTCATGTATTCCCGCAGCTTCGCCGACCCGGACGGGCACCTGTTCGAGGTGATGTGGATGGACCCGGCGGCTGTGCAACCGACCCCCTGACCAGCGCCCGGAAGGAGCCCACCGCCGGCCTCGACGCTCCGTGCCGGACAATGATGCGGTGAGCGCGGCAACCACCCGCCAGGTGAGCTACCACGACGCGGACGCCCAACCGCTCACCGGCCAGGTCCAGCAGGAATACATCCACCGGTACGGCGGGCCGGACGGCTCCCCCATGGACCGGGGCGAGTTCAGCCCGCCGAACTGCCATTTCCTCGTCCGCTACGACGACGGCCGGCCGGTGGCCATGGGCGGCTGGCGAGTCAGCGAGTCCGCCCGTGCGGAACTTCAGCTGGACGGACCGGTGGCAGAGCTGAAGCGGATGTACGTGGTGCCGGCCAGCCGTGGACGCGGCCACGCCCGCGGCGTGCTGCGGGACCTGGAGCAAACGGCAGCGGCGGCCGGCGCGGAGTGGATAGTGTTGGAGACCGGAATGATGCAGCCTGAAGCCGTGGCGCTGTACCAGTCGTCGGGCTTCGAACCGGTCGCGGCGTTCGGCCACTACGCCGACAGCCCGCACTCCATCCACCTGGGGAAGCGGCTCGGCCCGATCGGCTGAGCGCAAGGCACCAGCACGAGAATCCGCCACCCGCAAGAGGCCGCCACCCGCAAGAACGGGAAGGCGGCCTCCGCCGTCACGCAGGAGCGCTAGTCCCGCTCCCCCAGCGTCAGCTCCACCCCGCCGGACATCGCGGCCGCGGCGTTGTAGATGAACGCGGCGACCGTGGCCAGCGCGGTGAACAGCACGATGTTGATCGCCCCGACCACGGCGGTGATGCCGAACACTCGGCCGGCGGTGACAAGGTCGGTCTGCCCGGCGGAGGCCACGTCGGGTGATGAGGTCAGCGTGGAGAACGTCGAGTTGATCTTCGTCCAGACGTCCATCGCACCCAGCGTGTAGTACAGGATGCCGACCGCGATCATCCAGACGAAGAACATCACGATCGCCACGATCAGGCTGATCTTCAGCACCGTCCACGGGTCGACCCGTTTGAGCTGCAGCGATGCCAGCCGCGGCGGCCGCCGAGGGGCCTTCGCCCGCCGAGCGTTCTCCGAACCCGGCCGCGGCGAGGGGGCGGGTGGACCGGGTGGCCGGCCCGGACCGACAGGCCCGACGTGCTGCGGCGAGGCCATCGGCACCCCGTTGCTGCCGCCGCCCGCGGGTGTGGTGGGCGATGCGGTTGGCGAGCCCGGGCCGTACGGGGCCGTCACGACGACGCCCCGTCAGCCGGCCCGACCATGGGAGCCGGCGCAGGGCCGGCGGTACCCGACGGGTCCTCGACCGGGTCGGCGTCGGCGTTCCGCGCGATCGCCACCAGGCTGTCGCCCTCGGACAGGTTCATCAACCGCACTCCCATGGTCTGCCGCTTGGCCTTGCGGACCTCCCTGGCCAGGGTCCGGATGACCCCGCCACTAGAGGTGATGGCATACACCTCAGTGTCCAGGTCGACAATGAGTGCGCCCACCAGCTTGCCACGCCGCCGGTCGTACTGGATCGTCAGAACACCCTTGCCGCCCCGGCCCTGCACCGGGTATTCCGCCATGTCCGTCCGCTTGGCGTAGCCACGCTCGGTCGCCACCAACACCTGGGAGCCCTCCTGCACGACGTCCATCGACAGCAGTTCGTCGCCGGAATTGAACCGCATCCCGAGCACCCCGGACGTCGCCCGGCCCATCGGCCGCAGCGCCTCGTCGGTGGCGTGGAAGCGGATCGACTGGCCCTCCGCAGAAATCAGCAGGAGATCTTCCGCAGAGCCGCAGAGCACCGCGCCGACCAGCTCGTCGTCATCGCGCAGGTTGATCGCCACGATCCCGCCGGAACGGTTCGAGTCGAACGCGGTCAGCTCGCTCTTCTTCACCAAGCCGCCCTTGGTGGCCAGCACCAGGTACGGGGCGACGTCGTAGCCCGGGATCTGGATGACCTGGGCGATCTTCTCGTCCGGCTGGAAGGCCAGCAGGTTCGCCACATGCTGCCCGCGGGCCGTGCGGTTCGCCTCCGGCAGCTCGTACGCCTTCGCCCGGTACACCCGGCCCTTGTTGGTGAAGAACAGGATCCAGTCGTGGGTGGAGCAGACGAAGAAGTGCGCCACGATGTCGTCCTGCTTCAGCGCGGCGCCCTGCACACCCTTGCCGCCGCGCCGTTGCGCCCGGTACAGGTCGGTCTTGGTGCGCTTGGCATAACCGGTCCGGGTGATGGTGACCACCACGTCCTCGACCGCGATCAGGTCCTCGAGGGAGACGTCGCCGTCGTAGGGCACCAGCCGGGTGCGCCGGTCGTCGCCGTACTTGTCGACGGCCTCGGTCAGCTCGTCCTTGACGATCTTCCGCTGCCGCTCGGGCCGCTCCAGGATGTCCTTCAGGTCGGCGATGACCTTCTCGATCTCGGCCAACTCGTCGATGATCTTCTGCCGCTCCAGCGCGGCGAGCCGGCGCAGCTGCATGTCCAGGATCGCGACGGCCTGGACCTCGTCGACGTCCAGCAGTTCCATCAGGCCGGCCTTGGACTCGTCGGCCGACGGCGAGCGCCGGATCAACGCGATGACCTCGTCCAGCATGTCCAGCGCCTTGACCAGGCCGCGCAGGATGTGCGCCCGTTTCTCCGCCTGGTCCAACCGGTACTGGGTGCGCCGGACGATGACCTCGATCTGGTGCGCGACGTAGTAGGTGATCATCTGGTCGAGCCGCAGGGTGCGCGGGACCCCGTCGACGATCGAGAGCATGTTGGCGCCGAAGCTGGTCTGTAGCGAGGTGTGCTTGAACAGGTTCGCCAACACCACCTTGGCGACCGCGTCCCGCTTGATCGTGATGACGATCCGCATGCCGATGCGGTCCGACGATTCGTCGGCGATATCGGCGACACCGCTGATCCGGCCGTCCTTGTGCAGCTGGGCGATCGATTCCACCAGGTTGTCCGGGTTCACCTGGTACGGCAGCTCGGTGACCACCAGAATGGTGCGGCCCTTGGCGTCCTCTTCGATGTCCACCACGGCCCGCATCCGGATCGACCCGCGGCCGGTGCGGTAGGCATCGGAGATCCCGTCGGTGCCGACCACCAGCGCACCGGTCGGGAAGTCCGGACCGTGCACCCGCTGCATCGCCGCGCCGAGCAGCTCCTCCGCGGTGGCCTCGGGGTTGTCCAGCGACCAGATGACGGCGGCCGAGACCTCGCGCAGGTTGTGCGGCGGGATGTTCGTCGCCATGCCGACCGCGATGCCGGAGGAGCCGTTGACCAGCAGGCTCGGGATCCTCGACGGCAGCACCGTGGGCTCGGTGGTCTTGTTGTCGTAGTTGGGGATTCGATCGACGGTGTTCTCGTCGATGCCCGCCAGCATCAGCATGGCCAGCGGGGTCAGCCGGCACTCCGTGTATCGCATGGCGGCGGGCGGGTCGTTGCCCATCGAGCCGAAGTTGCCCTGGCCCTCGATCATCGGGTACCGCAGCGACCACGGCTGCGCCATCCGCACCACGGTGTCGTAGATCGACGAGTCACCGTGCGGGTGGTAGTTGCCCATCACGTCGCCGACGACCCGGGACGACTTCACCGTGCTGCGGTCGGGCCGGAAGCCGGAGTCGTACATGCCGTACAGCACCCGGCGGTGCACCGGCTTGAGTCCGTCACGCACGTCGGGCAGCGCCCGCGACACGATGACGCTCATCGCGTAGTCGATGAACGACCGCTGCATTTCGTGCTGGATGTCGACCGGCTCGGTGCGGTCGTGCTCCGGTGAGGTGGGGCCTGTCACGTCAGAGACCTTCCATGTCACATTTCCATCACGCTGATGGGGGACATATCCACATGTGGATGATTACTGTGCACAGCTGTTGATTGCGCCGAATGGTGTGACGCATATCTCGCCCGGGTGTGACCGATATCTCATTTGTCACCGCACCGACCAAATTCTAGAAGTCGAGAAAGCGAACATCCTTTGCATTGCGGGTGATGAACGCGCGGCGTGCCTCGACGTCCTCGCCCATCAGTACGGAGAACAACTCGTCCGCGGTCGCGGCGTCCTCCAGGGTGACCTGCAGCAGCAGCCGGTGCGCCGGATCCATCGTGGTTTCCCACAGTTCCTTGGCGTTCATCTCGCCGAGGCCCTTGTAGCGCTGGATGCCCTCGTCCTTGACGAGCCGGCGACCCGCCCGCTCGCCCTCGGCGATCAGCCCGTCCCGCTCGCGGTCGGTGTAGGCGAACTCCTGGGCGCCCTTCGTCCACTTCAGTTTGTAGAGCGGCGGCTGCGCGAGGTAGACGTGCCCGGCCTCGATCAGCGGCCGCATGAACCGGAACAGCAGCGTCAGCAGCAGCGTGCGGATGTGCTGGCCGTCGACGTCCGCGTCGGCCATCAGCACGATCTTGTGATAGCGGAGCTTGGTCAGGTCGAACTCGTCGTGAATGCCGGTGCCGAGGGCGGTGATCAAGGACTGCACCTCGGTGTTGCGCAACACGCGGTCGATACGGGCCTTCTCGACGTTGATGATCTTGCCGCGGATCGGCAGGATCGCCTGGAACATCGAGTCCCGGCCCGATTTCGCGGAGCCGCCGGCCGAGTCGCCCTCGACGATGTACAGCTCTGATTTCGCCGGATCCGTGGAGCGGCAATCGGCCAACTTGCCCGGCAGGCCGCCGATCTCCAGCGCACCCTTGCGGCGCACCAGATCTCGCGCCTTGCGCGCGGCGGCGCGCGCCTGCGAGGACGAAACCGCCTTGGAGATGATGGTTTTCGCCTCGCTGGGATTGCGCTCGAGCCAGTCGGCGATCCACTCGTTGCACGCGATCTGCACGAAGGATTTCGCCTCGGTGTTACCCAGCTTGCCCTTGGTCTGACCCTCGAACTGCGGCTCCCGCAGCCGGATGGAGATGATCGCCGCCAGCCCCTCGCGGACGTCGTCACCGGACAGCGACGGGTCGTTGTCCTTGAGCAGCTTCTTCTCCTTGGCGTATTTGTTCACCACCGTCGTCAGCGAGGCCCGGAAGCCCTCTTCGTGCGTGCCGCCCTCGTGGGTGTTGATGGTGTTGGCGAAGGAGTGCACGGATTCGTTGTAGGAGGAGTTCCACTGCATCGCGATCTCCACCTCCATCGTCTCGCCCTTCACCTCGAATCCGATGATCGACGGGTGAATCGGATCCTTGGTGGCGTTGAGGTGCTTGATGTAGTCGACCAGCCCGCCCGGGTAGTGGAACGTCCGCTCGAGCGGTTTGAACGGCTTGGTACTGACCGGTTCCGCGGTGACCGGCTCCGCGGCGGAGCCGATTTCGGCCAGTTCGACGAGTTCTGATTCCTTGCGCCGTTCGTCCCGCAGCTTGATGGTCAGGCCCTTGTTCAGGAAGGCCATTTCCTGCAGCCGGCGGGACACCGTCTCGATGTTGTATTCGGTGGTCTCGAAGATGTCACCATCGGCCCAGTAGGTAATGGTGGTGCCGGTCCTCGCGCTCGAGCCCAGGTCGTGCAGCGGGCCCGGCTTGGCGTAGCTGTAGGTCTGCTCGTAGGCCTTGCCGTCGCGGTGGATCTCCACATCCAGCCGGCGCGACAGCGCGTTCACCACCGAGATACCCACGCCGTGCAGGCCGCCGGAAACCGCATAGGAGTCGGAGTCGAACTTGCCACCGGCGTGCAGGATCGTCATGACGACCTCCACGGTGGGCTTGCGCTCTTTCGGGTGCATCTCGGTGGGGATGCCGCGACCGTTGTCGGCGACGGTGACACCGCCGTCGGCCCGCAGGGTCACCGTCACCGTGTCGGCGTAGCCGGCCATCGCCTCGTCGACCGAATTGTCGACGACCTCCCACACCAGGTGGTGCAAGCCGCGCTCGCCGGTCGAGCCGATGTACATGCTGGGGCGCTTGCGAACAGCGTCCAGGCCCTCCAGCACGGTGATCGAGGACGCGCCGTAGTCGTTCTTCTTTGTCGTCACGTGTGTGCTCGTCGCTCCTGTGCTCGCTCGTTGCCCGGCCGCCGGATGCGCGACTCGGCCTTGCTGGTCCGCCGGAGGTCCCGGGTGGGCGGCTCGGTCGAGTGAGCTGAAGCGATCGGGGGGCGCCGCACGCAACCGACCGGCGAGCGCCGGCGGCGTGCGTTGCCGGCGGTTCCGGGACGAATCGACAGTCGTGCTCGATCCGTCTGCGGACATCTCAGGGCCCATTGCGGACGAAACCCTCCCGAGTCTACCGGTTCAGCCGCTCCCGGGGGGCCAAACGGGGGCCCTGTGGATGCCGTGGCGCGCCCAGTCGCCCAAACCGATAGTGGTCGGCCGATCGTCGTTGCCCGCGAAGCGCATTTCGGCGCTGGTGACGGATGGGCTCCTCGCCCTTCCGCCGGCCGTCCTTCCGGGTATCAGTGGGCGCGTTTCTGGCTCCGGGGATGTGGCGTTTGTCGGCCGACGCTGTGCTCCCTGCGCAGCGCCGGCCGGGTCGGGTCGGACTGCGGACGGGTGAATCCGTGCTGATCACCGCCTGTCACCCGGAGCGCCTCAGGTGTGACGACAACCCCGCCGGGTACACAAGGTCGTGGCACGGCGAGTGCGGACCCGTGAAAGCGACGACGCGGAAAGGATGTCGCAGCAATGACATCGATCGACCCGGGAACGGCCGTCGCGCCCACGCGCGTCCTGCATCGGCAGACCGTACTCCACCTCGCCGTCGCGCACGCCGTGCGGCGTGACCTGGCCCGGCTCACCCGGGTGTTGGGCGACCCGGTGACAGCCGTCCGCCGGGACGCGCTGGCCGCTCACGTGACATTCCTGCTGGACCAACTGGCCGACCAGCACCGGGTGCTGGACTGCGCGGTGTGGCCGCTCGCCGCGGCGCGGCAGCCGGCGCTGGCGGACCTGCTGGAACGGGTCGAGCTCGCCCACTCCCGACTGGTGCGGCCCGTGGTGCGGGCCCGTTCCGCCGCCCTTCGGTGGAGATCGGCTCCCGACGCCCGCGCTGCGGTGCTGGACGCGGTGCGCGACCTGGACGTGGCGCTGGCTCCGGTGCTGGCCCAGGACGCCGAACTGCTGCCGCTGGCCTGTGCGGCCCTGCCGGCGACAGTCACGGTGTCCGGTGAGCCCTCGCGGCCGGGTCGGCCGACCCGGCTGGCCCGGCGGATGTTCTGGTTGCTGGACGATCTTGATCTTCCGACGGCGGAGCTGTTCCTGCAGCGCACCCCGCGCATCGTGATGTGGGTGCTGCGGAACGGGTTCAGCGGCGGGTACAACCGAGCGGCGTACCTGATGTGGGTCGGCGGCGGGACCGGGCCGGCCGTCTGACATCCGAGACCGGCCGGCGGAACGCCGCCCAGCGTCGGCGGCGGGACCGGGCCGGCCGTCTGACATCCGAGACCGTCCTTCGGAACGCCGCCCAGCGTCGGCGGGCGGGACCGGGCGTCTGACCCGCGTCACGGCTCTATCCGGCGCACCGTGCCGACCCTCGAGATCCCCTTGTCGAAGGGGCTTCCATTTCCTTACCCTTCGACAAGAGTAAGGATAGCCCGTTGCGGTTGGGCGAAAGCCTCAGCCGTAGGTGTCCCGCGGCCCGCGCCCCGAGACGTGCCGGTACCCGAACTTCCAGGACGGACCGGCCGGCCCGCGCGCCCTGATCCGAATGACCGACCTGTCCCCCACCTCGGCGTTGATCCGCTTCAGCAGTTGCGGCGCCAGCATGCGGATCTGCGTTGCCCAGGCGGTGGACTCCGCCTGCAGCAGCAGTTCCCCGTCCACCAGCGTCACCGGCGCGCAGTGGTCGGCCACCTCGGCCCCGACGATCTGCTCCCACCGGGCGAACAGCGTCGCCTTCTTCAGATCGGCACCGGCGCCCGCGCTGGACATCCAGGCCCGCAGGGTGGCACCGAGCGGCTGCGGATCCCTGGCGTCCGGACCGGATCCGGACCAGCGGCGGCGGCGCAGGTTGCCGGCCCCGCCGCGCTGCGCCATCGGGGTGCGGCCGGCGGCCTTCCGGCGGGCCGCGGTGCTCTCCCGCGCTGCGGCCAGCGCGTCCCTGGCCAGGTCCGCGCCTCGGCGCGGCGGTGCGGAATCGGCGCCGGCGCCGGCGGTCGGCGCCGAACCGGACGTCACGGAATCCGGGCGTGGTGCGCCATCTGGCGCCGGCGACGAGCGGCGGGCCTTGGGTTGCGCCGCCTGCCTGCGCGGCGGTTGCACAGGTCCGACGTCGTCATCCATGCGGTCATTGTCGTCACCGCCCACGGCGCAGCATTGCCCGGTCCCCCCACCGGCGCCGACAATGATCACCTGGCGACGCGAGCATCGGACGGTAAGGGGACTGCGTGGGCATCGTCATCGGCTTCATCCCGTGGATCGTCTACTGGATCCTGGTCGGGAACATCCCGTTCACGACGGCCGTCACGATCGCCTTCGTCCTCACCCTGCTCATCCAGATCGCGTTGCGGGTTCGCAAGCAGCCCCCGCGCTCCCTGGACATCGGCAACCTGGTGGTGTTCGCCGTGCTGGTGCTCGCCGCGTACCTCGTCCCCGACACCGTGCTGGAGCGCTGGCTGCAGCCGCTGAGCTGTCTCGGACTCTTCCTGATCGCGCTGATCGGCCTGCTGGTCGGCCGGCCGTTCGTGCGGGAGTACGCCGTCACGACGGTGGACGAGGCCACCGCCAAGACCCAGGGCTTCCGGACAATCACCACCGCGATGACCTGGATGTGGGTCGCGGCCTTCGGGTTGATGTTCCTGTCCTCGATGATTCCGCCGGTGGTCGACGGCACCGCAACCATCCGGGACATGGACAACATGCTGTCCATCGTCTGTTACTGGATCATCCCGTTCACCGTGATGGGGATCGCCGGTGCGATCTCGGCCGCCTTCCCGCCCTGGTTCGACAAACGCTCCTCCGAGGTAGACCAGCGAACGGCCGAAGCCCTGGAGGCGGTGGCGCAGCAACCGCCGCCCGCGGACATCGCGGTCGGCGGGCTGAGCATCGACGCGCCCACGGACAGCCGGCTCGACGAACCGTTCGGCATCACGATCGGCGGCGGGCGCGCCGGGTCGATCGTCGAGGTGAGCACCGTGGGCAAGGACCTGTTCGGCCGGTCCTGGCGCTCGCGCGGCGAGTTCACGGTCCCCAACGACGGGGTTCTGGATCTGTCGACCGCCGTCCCGCAGAGCACCGACGGTCAGGACCCGGACTGGGCGCATGCCGACGGGACCGCACCGGTGTGGGCGATGCGCTTCGACGACGAGGAACAGACCCCGGAGCTGTTCGTCCCGCCGGCCGAACCGTGGCAGTTGACGATCGAGGCCCATGGATACGGCGCGGTCAGCTCCTCGCAGAGCGGCACCGCCGGTCACCAGGTGTCTGGTCGGCGCACCGTGCTGCGCAGGACGGGCGCCGCCGACCTGACCTACACCCCGACGGACATCGGCGGGTTACCCGGGATGCTGGTGGTGCCCGGCGGCCCGCCGCCCGCCGCCGGGTGGCCGGGGGTGGCGTGTTTCGGCGGCTCCGAGGGTGGGTTCGAGTCGCAGCTGTCCAATGCGGCGGTGTTGGCCTCCCGTGGGTGCGCGGTCCTTGCGCAGGCGTGGATCTCGGAGCGGGACGCCGCGGTCAGCGTCTCCCAGGTGCCACTGGAGCGCTTCGGTGCGGCGCTGGCAGTGCTCGCCGGGCAGGACGCGGTCGACGCGTCACGGGTATCCGCGATGGCCATCTCCCGCGGGTCCGAAGGGCTGCTGGCCGCTGCCGGCCACACGCTGCTGCCGCCGCTGACCGGGCTGGTGCTCGTCAGCCCGAGTTGCGTTGCGTGGCAGGCGCTCGGCTCGTCCGGTGAGGTCCCGGACACCGCGTCCTGGACGGTCGACGGCACCGCGGTGCCATGGCTGCCACTATCCAGCGGGGTGCTGATGCGGCAGATCGTGCGGAACGCCTGGACGGTCGGGCGGGACATCGCGCACCGTCGGCCGACCCTGCTGCGCCTGCTGCCTGCCTACGAGAGTTCCTTGGTGGCGGCAGGTGTGCTGGATCGGACCGGTGACTCGGTGCGTGCCGGGGTGAGCGCCGCCGCTCCGGCGCCGGCCGGTGCGGTGCTGGATGCGACCCGGGTGTCGTGCCCGTTGCTGCTGCTCGCGGGCAGGGACGACCAGCTCTGGCCGTCGGCGGCGATGGCCCGTGTGCTCGCCGCGCAACGCGCCGCGGCCGGGCTGGACCGGGCCGACCAGTTCATCGCCTATGACGGCGCCGGGCACCTCATCCGGCTCGGGCTGCTGCCCACCGACGCGGCGTGGACCAACGGCATCGCGTTCGGCGGGTCGCGGGAAGGGCTGGCGCAGGCCCAGGCGGACGCGACGACCCGGGTGGCAGCGTTCCTCGGGGCGAGGGCCGGGGCGGCGGCGACGCAGTAGCCTTCGCTGCTTGTCTGCCGGTCCGCGGCTGTTCGGTACGGTCGGCCGCACCACCAGGCCCGCCGACCTCCAGCACAGCAGCGAAATACGGCCCCGCGCGGGCGGTTTGCCCTGCTTGACGTGTCACTCGGCAGGCGTGATCCCGTCCACCGTGACCGCCAGCCGCACCCCACCGAGCGCGGCCGGCACGTCGGCGGGCACCGCGGCGGTGATGAGCACCTGATCGGCGTCGGCCACCAGCAGGGCCAGCCGCTCCCGCCTGGTGACGTCCAGCTCGGCGAAGACGTCGTCCAACACCAGCACCGGGTCCACTCCGTCGGACCGCAGCAGCTCGAACGCACCCAGCCGGAGCGCCAGCGCAAAGGACCACGATTCGCCGTGCGAGGCATAGCCTTTCGCCGGCCCGCCGCCGAGCAGCAGGTCGAGGTCGTCGCGGTGCGGGCCGATCAGCGAGATGCCCCGGTCGAGTTCGGTGGACCGCACCCGGAGCAGCTCGGCCAGCATCGACGCCTGCAGGGTGGCCTGGTCCGGGACCTCGATCTCGGGGACGGTCCGGCCACCCGAAGCGTCATCGGAATCGCCCCCGACCCGGGGCGGCACCGTGGACCGGTAGACCAGGTCGACGAGCTGATCACTGCCGGCGACGTCGGCATAGGCGGCCTCGACGTGCGGGCACAGCTGGGCGACCAGGGCCAGCCGGGCATGGACCAGCTGGGCGCCGGCCGCGGACAGATGCTCGTCCCAGACGTCGAGGGTGGCAAGGTTGCCGCCGGATCGCCGCGCGGCCCCCGCGGTCTTCAGCAGCGCGTTCCGCTGCTTGAGCACCCGGTCGTAGTCGGCCCGGACGCCGGCCAGCCTGGGCGCCCGCATGATCAGCACCTCGTCCAGGAACTTGCGCCGCTCGGTGGGGTCGCCACGGACCAGGGCCAGATCCTCCGGGGCGAACAGCACGGTCCGCAGCACGCCGAGGATGTCCCGCGCCCTGGTCAACGGTGCCCTGTTGATCCGCGCCTTGTTCCGCTGATCGCGGGCGATCTCCACCTCGAGCAGCAGCTCGCGCTCGTCGGACACCACGGCGGCTCTGATCACGGCCCGGTCGGCGCCGCGGCGGATCTGCGGCGCGTCGCCGGCGACCCGATGCGAGGACAGGGTCGCCAGGTAGCCCAGGGCCTCGACCAGGTTGGTCTTGCCGGTGCCGTTCCGGCCGACCAGCACGTTGACGCCGGGTTGCAGCGGGACCTCGGCGGCGCCCCACGACCGGTAGTCGCTCAGCGAAAGGTGGCGCGCATACACAGCTGGCGCGACCCCCTTGCTCGATGCCGGTCAGCCGGCCGTCCGCCGTCCGCCCCGGGTTTCCGCGCGGATCAACTTCGCCTGCGCGGCGGAACGTGGCCTCAATGTGACTGGTGGGACAGAAGTCAATCAGTTGAACCGCGCAGGCGAAGTTGATCCGCGCGGGCCGGGGAGCACTGGGCTAGCTGATGGGGACCGCGGCGGTCGAGCCTTCCTTGCCCACTGCGTGGCCGCCGAACTGGTTCCGCAGGGCCGCGACCACCTTCATCGCCGGCGACTCCTCCTGGCGCGAGGCGAACCGGGCGAACAGCGCCGAGGTGATCACCGGCATCGGCACGGCGTGCTCGATGGCCGCCTCGATCGTCCACCGGCCCTCGCCGGAATCCTGCGCGTAGCCGCGGATCTCGGCCAGACCGGGGTCGTCCTTCAGGGCCAGTACCAGCAGGTCCAGCAGCCAGGACCGGATGACGGTGCCCTCCTGCCAGGAGGCCATCACGGCGTCCGGATCCGGCACCATGTCGACGGCCTTGAGCAGCTCGTAGCCCTCGCCGTAGGCCTGCATGATCCCGTACTCGATGCCGTTGTGGACCATCTTCGTGAGGTGCCCGGCGCCGACCCGCCCGGCGTGCACGAACCCGCCGGTCGGCGGCTTGAGCGAGTCGAAGATCGGCTGCGCCATCGCGACCGTGTCGGCGTCACCGCCCACCATCAAGGCGTAGCCCTCGGTCAGTCCCCACACACCGCCGGACACGCCGGCGTCGAGGTACTTGATGCCCTTGGGCGCCAGCGCGGCCGCGTGCGCCTGGTCGTCGGTGTACCGGGAGTTGCCACCGTCGATGATGACGTCACCGGACTGGAGCACCCCGGCCAGCGACGCAACTGTGGCCCTGGTCGGCTCGCCGGACGGCACCATCACCCAGACCACCCGGGGCGCGTCCAGCGCGGCGGCCAGCGCCTCGAGCGAGTCGACGTCCCGGGGGCTCGCCGGGTTCCGGTCGTACCCAACCACCTGGTGACCGTCGCGGCGCAGCCGCTCGGCCATGTTGCCGCCCATCTTGCCGAGCCCGATGAGACCGATCTGCATGGTCTTCCCTCCCACGAACGACGTGTCGGTGTTCAACAAACGACGTGATCAGCGAACGCTGCGATCATCGGTGACGTGATCAAGCGGTGTGATCAACAACTGCACTGACGGTCATACCAGGGCGGGACGGCATCGGCCTGACGACCGGCCACCGGGGAAAGACCATCCGGCCGCAGACAGTGCTGATCAACCCGGTAGACGGGCCGGCATCACCAGATACCGGTACGCCGAATTGGCGGTGCCCGGCGCGCCGCCCGGCCCGTTGTCCGCGGCCGCGGCGTCGCCGGTCGCTTCCCCGTCCGCCGTGATCGGCACCAGCAGCGCCGGCCGGGCCGGCGTGGTGAACGCCAGCCGCACCGAGTCCGAGTGCACGACACCCAGCCCGTCGAGCAGGTACGTCGGGTTGAAGGCGATCAGCAGCTCGGCGCCGTCGACCGACGCCTGCAGGTCCTCCTCGGCGCGGCCTTCGTCATCGCCGCCGGCGGTCAGCGTCAGGGATCCCTCGGTGACCTGCATCCGCAGGTGGTGCCCGCGGTCGGTGACCAGTGCGACCCGCTTGATCGACTCCCCAAGCTCGGACACCGGGATGTCCACGGTCGTCGTGTGCGAGGACGGCAGCAGCGATCGGTACTTGACGAACTCGACGTCCAGCAGTCGTACGGTGGTCCGGCGGCCGCCGGCCTCCAGGCCGAGCAGCCCCTCGCCCAGCGCGATGGTGACCTGGGGCGCGCCGCCCAGGGTCTTGGCCGCATCGGCGAGTGTCCGCGCCGGTACCAGCACGGCGGTGGACATATTCGGCTTGTCCGGCAGCCAGCTCAGCTCGCGAACCGCGAGCCGGAACCGGTCGGTCGCGGCCAGGGTCAGCGTCTCACCGTCGATCTCCACCCGGATCCCGGTCAGCATCGGCAGCGTGTCGTCCCGGCCGGCCGCGACCGCGGTCTGCGCGACGGCCTCGGCGAACACCGCGGAGTCCACCCTGCCGGAGGAGTCCGGCATCTGCGGCAGCGGTGGGTAGTCCTCGACCGGCATCGTCGGCAAGGTGAACCGGGCGGACCCGGCCACGATCGACACCCGCGGGCCGATCACCGTGAGGTCGACCGGCTTGCCGGGCAACGACCGGGTGATCTCCGCCAGCAACCGGCCGGACACCAGCACCCGCTCGATGGGCGCCTCGGCGTCGCTGCCGGCGTCGCTGTCGGGGAACGTCTCCAGGGTGTCCACCGACACGGTCGCCCTGGTGGAGACCTCGTAGTCGAAGCCGGCCACGGTCAGTGTCGAACCCTGCACCTCGAGCAGGATGCCGCCGAGCACCGGGACAGGCGGGCGGGTCGGCAGGGACTTGGCCACCCAGGCAACGGCGTCAGCGAGGTCGTCGCGGGCGACACGGAACTTCATCGAGAAGACCTCCACGGTCGCAGTCATGCAGAAATCGGGTCACAGCGGGTCAGGCGGGCGAAAAGTCATGCAGGCCAGGTCGTGCGGGCTGCAGTCAGGGCACCGCCCGACACGCACGTCGACGGAACCCCAGGAATTGCCGGCACGGGGCGTCCCACCGTACGACCAGCACCGGAGCCGCTCGTCGTCGGGGTCCCGGCAGTCCCTTCGGTGTGATTCACCGGTGGCCGGCCGGAGCCGACGAGAGGGCAGGTGGCCAACGACACCGCCGGCGATCCATCCCCAGCGTTACAGACAAGAGGAGTTCCTCTAAAGATAACTGCAGTAGCAGTAGTAAGCGGTGTGGACGGTGTGGATCGGGCGCTGTCCGCGCAGGCAGCCCAGCGTGTCGCTCCGGTGGACAACGCACTGGCGGAGTTGGGGACTGCTGGCAGCGGTTGTGCACGGTTTTCGTGACCTGCATGTTGTCCCCGACAATGGCCGAGTTGTGCACAGGGTTGTCCACACCCTGTGCATGGGTCGGCGGGCCCGTGACCCTGCCGTGATCTGCCGGCGCACCGGTACCGGTTCCGGGTGCCGCAACCGCGCGGTTTGTCCGATTCATCCGGCCAGTCCCCCGCGGACCCGGAAAAATCGCGGCCGTCGACCCCAGCACGGGAACAACGATCGACGCGCCCGGCAGCGGGGCGCGTTGGGGCGCCCCGGGCAGGTTCGGGTGGCACCTCAGTGCCGGACACGGTCGCGCACGCGGGCCGTGAGCTCCTGGACGTGGTCGTAGGTCTGCCGGCGCTCGGCCAGTTCGGTGCGGATCTTCTTGGCCGCGTGCATGACCGTGGTGTGGTCGCGGCCGCCGAAGGTCTGGCCGATCTTGGGCAGCGTCAGGTCCGTCAACTCGCGGCACAGGTACATGGCGATCTGCCGGGCCGACGCTATCTGTTTGGTTTTGACCGGCCCGCACAGCTCATCCAGGGTCACCGCGAAATACTCGGCCGTGACGGCCATGATGGTGGCCGCATCGATGTCGTTGGCGACCGGATCGCGGATCAGGTCACGGAGCACGATCTGCGCCAGTGCCAGGTCGACGGTCTGCTTGTTCAGCGACGCGAACGCGGTCACCCGGATCAGCGCACCCTCCAGCTCCCGGATGTTCCGCTCGATCCGGCTGGCGATGAACTCCAGCACGTCGTCAGGGGCGTTCATTCGGTCCAGGGCGGCCTTCTTCCGCAGAATCGCGATGCGGGTCTCCAGTTCGGGTGGCTGGATGTCGGTGGTCAGGCCCCACTCGAATCTGGTCCGCATCCGGTCCTCGAGGGTCTCCAACCGTTTCGGCGGCCGGTCGGAGGAGATGACGATTTGCTTGTTGGCGTTGTAGAGCGTGTTGAAGGTGTGGAAGAACTCCTCCTGGGTACCTTCCTTGCCCTCCAGGAACTGGATGTCGTCGACCAGCAACACGTCGACGTCCCGGTACCGGCGTTGGAAGGCGACCTTGCGGTCGTCACGCAGCGAGTTGATGAAGTCGTTGGTGAATTCCTCGCTGGAGACGTACCGCACCCGCATGCCGGGGAACAGCCGTTGCGCGTAGTGACCGATGCCGTGCAGCAGGTGGGTCTTGCCCAGACCGGAGTCGCCCCAGACGAACAGCGGGTTGTAGGCGACCGCGGGTGCTTCGGCGACCGCGACGGCGGCCGCGTGCGCGAACCGGTTGGACGCGCCGATGACGAAGGTCTCGAAGGTGTACTTCTCGTTCAGCCGGGTCAGCTTCGGATTCGGCGGGGCCACGTCGCGCCGTCCGGAGTAGGTCGGCCAGATCTCGGAGACGGCGGCCAGCGCGTCGGCTTCCTCGTCCGACTCGTCGAGCGCGTCCTCGTCGCCGTCCCGGAAACCCGCGGCCGCCCGTTCGCTCATCGGCCCGTGCGCGGGCCGCGGCGTCGTCCCGCTGTCGCCGTTGCTGATGGCGCCATATCCGTTGGTGTTGACGAACCGGTCCGGTGGCGGCCTGCGGTCCGACGCCGGCGGCATCGGCGCCATCGCGCCATCCTCGCTGACGGTCACTGCCAGGTTGATTTGCTGACCCAGCCGGTCGGACAACGCCGTGCTGATCGCCTCTCGCAGGCTGCGTTCGATGGATTCCTTGGCGAAGTCGGTGGGCGCGGCGAGCAGCGCCGTACTGCCGAGCAGACCGACCGGTTGGGTAAGCGACAGCCAGGCCCGTTGCTGCTGACTGAGCGTCGGCTCGAGGTCCGTGACCACCGCCAACCAGACCGGCGTCAGTCGATTGTCCGAATCCTCGAAAGACACTCGTTACCCCTCGCCCCTACGCCGCCCCGGCTGCCGTCCACAACGGTTGTCCACAAGTGTGGACAACTTCGGGGTAACGGTAACGGCCCGCGCCGCCAGGTTCGCGGTGCGGAAGAGTTGCTCCGGGGGACTCGGTGATTCCGAGCCGTGCGACCGGGACGCTAACAACTTTCCTGCTCTTCCCACAAGACCGCGTCCGGAGCAAGGACATTACGCGGCGTGTCGGCCCGCGGTTGTGGTTCCCGCGACCAGGCGGCGGTTCTGGCGGGCCGGGCGAGTTTGACCCTTCCGCCCGGCTGTCCGTACCCTGGAGGGCATCCGGCGTGTCCCGGCCGTTTCATGCTGCCCCGCCTCACGTCTTCGCCCCGGCGCCCACGGGGCTGGGCGCCGGAGTGTCTACCGTCATTACCCGCACAGTTCGAGCACGTTCAGCAGTTCCTGACAGTGGAGAGATACCCGTGAGCAAGCGCACCTTCCAGCCGAACAACCGCCGTCGCGCGAAGACCCATGGATTCCGGCTGCGGATGCGGACCCGCGCCGGCCGCGCCATCCTGGCGGCTCGTCGCCGCAAGGGCCGCGACGAGCTGTCGGCCTGACGGTTCCACGCCCCAGACACCATGCTGCCCGCTGGTAGTCGCCTGCACACATCGGACGAATTCGCCGCGGTGGTCCGTTACGGACGCCGCGCCGGCACCCGTCATCTCGTCGTGCACCTGCTCGGCACCGGCCGGACGTCCTCGCCGCGGGCCGGGTTTGTGGTGTCCGCGAAAGTGGGCAACGCCGTCGTCAGGCACCGGGTGACCAGGCGACTGCGGCCGCTGGTGCGGCAGGAACTGGCCGGCCTGCCGGCCGGCACCGACGTGGTCATCAGGGCGCTGCCCGCGGCCGCGAGCGCGAGCAGCGCCGATCTCGGCCGGGACCTCACGTCCGGGTTGGTTGCCGCGGAACGCAAGCGAGTCGCGGTCGGGACACGGCCATGACGTCGCTGCCCGCCCTGGTGCTGATCGCCCCGATCCGCTTCTATCAGCGGTTCATCACCCCGTACACGCCGGCGACCTGCCGGTACTACCCGACGTGCAGCGCCTACGCGGTCACCGCGCTGCGCACCCGGGGAGCCGTGGTCGGGACCGGGCTGACCATCTGGCGGCTCTTGCGGTGCAATCCGTGGAGTTCCGGCGGCGTCGACCACGTCCCGGCGAAGGGCGAGGCACGACGTCGACGGCTCGAGGCGCAGCACAGCGCGGCCGACGACGGGGCGATCGAGAACATCACTGACAAATGGGAACGCGGCGACGTCGCCGGGAGTTCCTCCCCTGTCTGCTCTGCGGAACACCGCTCGGCCGGCACCGACTGCACCCCTGACGCGCCGCCATCCGAGGCCGGGGATCCGATGATCGGGAGATCTGCCGCGTGACGTTCAATTTCTGGTCTCTGGACTACATCTATTACCCGGTCTCCGGGATCATGTGGGTCTGGCACAAGGTCTTCGGCTCGTTTCTCGGCCCGGACAGCGCCCTGACCTGGGTGCTCAGCGTCGTCTTCCTGATCTTCACGCTGCGCGCGATCCTGTTCAAGCCGTTCATGAAGCAGATGGACTCGCAGCTCAAGATGCAGGCGATCCAGCCGCAGATGAAGAAGATCCGCGAGAAGTACAAGGACGACAAGCAACGGTTGTCCGAAGAGATGATGAAGCTGAACAAGGAGGCGGGGGTCAACCCGCTGGCCTCCTGTCTGCCGGCGCTGATCCAGGCGCCGGTGTTCATCGGTCTCTTCCACGTGCTGCGCATGTTCCAGCCGGTGTTCGAGAACGGCGAGTGGATCTACCGGCAGAACGTCTACTTCTTCGGGTACAGCGACGTCGTCTCGATGGGCAACGCGAAGCTGCCGGGCGGCGCCCCGCTCGTCGGCTTCATGACGATGCCCGCCGACCAGCTGACCTTCATGAACGGCGTGCGCGAGGCGATCATCTGGTGGGGCATCCCGCTGACCATCCTGGCCGGGATCGCCACCCACCTGACCAGCCGCCGGTCCGTCGCCCGCCAGCGGGAGATGAACATCGACGCGTCATCACCGCAGACCGCGATCATGAACAAGCTGATGCTGTACATGTTCCCGCTGTTCGTGGTCGTGGGCGGGCCGTTCTTCCCGCTGGCTATTCTCTTCTACTGGTTGGCCAACAACTCCTGGACCTTCGGTCAACTGCGGGTCGCGCACACGCTGCAGGACAAGCGCGCGCTGGCCGAGGCGCAGGTCGTCGAAGAGGTCAAGGACCAGTCCAAGTTCTCCACGCCGAAGCCCGGGGCCAAGCCGAAACCCGCGTCCACCCGGCCGGTGATCGAACCGTCCAAGATCGCCGAGAGCAACGGGTCGGGTCCCGGCAACGGGTCGGGTGCCGGCAACGGGTCAGGCAGTCCCACTGGGTCCGGCAACGGCGGGAAGAGTGGCACGCCGACGGCGGCCACCGGGTCGAAGCCGGCGGCCAAGCCGGTGGGGTCCAAGCCCGCGCCGGGCGCCCGGCCGCAGCGAAGTCCGGGCCAGCCGAAGAAGAAGAGCTCCGGCCAACGCTGAGCCTTTCTGCCTTCATGCCGTTCGTTCGTCGAACCGCGCGCTCGGGCGCGCACGAGGACCCTGGGGTGTGACGCGCGAGCGCAGCGGTAGGCGCGCGTTCACCAGATGTGTGACGTCAGGAAAGTAGGAGAACCGATGACAGAGAACGCCGTCAGCGTGGTCGACGAACTCGGCCAGGCCGATCCCGCCGGCAATCCGGAAGAAGCAGCGCCCCAGGCCGCGTCCAGCGGCCGTGGCAGCGGGATGAGCAAGCACGAACTGCTCGTCGCCGAGGGGGACGCCGCCGGTGACTACCTGGAGCGGCTGCTGGACATCCTGGACTTCGATGGCGACATCGACCTGGACGTCGAGGGCGAGCGGGCGGTGGTGTCGATCATCGGTGACGGCGACGTCGACAAGCTCGTCGGTGAGCACGGCGAGGTGCTCGACGCGCTGCAGGAACTCACCCGGCTGGCCGCGATGGCCGAGACCGGGCAGCGCTCGCGGCTGATGCTGGACATCGCCGGCTACCGGGCGCGCCGGCGGACCGAGCTGGGCGAGCTCGGCCGGACCACCGCCGAGCAGGTCGCCCAGTCCGGCGAGGCGGTGCGGCTCGCCCCGATGAACCCGTTCGAACGCAAGGTCGTCCATGACGCGGTCGGCCTGGTTGACGGCGCCGAGTCTTCCAGTGAAGGCGAAGAGCCGCGCCGTCGCGTCGTGGTCAGCCCGGCCTCCTGAGTGTGCCTTCCGCGTCGATGACGTGCTGCGGGTAGTGAACGGCGGGGTTGCTGGTCAGCCGGGTGCTGGGTCTGCGGACCTGGCCGACAACGTTGTCGCAGACGCAGGCGATGACGACGAGCCCGGTTCGCTCGAGTCGGAACCAGAGGCCGCAGTGCGGGTCTTCGGTGACCGGATCGGGCTGGCCCGGCAGTACGTGGATGCGCTGGCCACCGACGGTGTGCTGCGCGGGTTGATCGGCCCACGGGAACCGGCCCGGCTGTGGACCCGGCACGTGCTGAATTCGGCAGCGGTCGCGGTGCTGATCCAGCCGCGGGCCGCGGTGGTCGACATCGGCAGCGGCGCCGGGCTGCCCGGCATTCCGGTGGCCATTGCGCGGCCGGACCTGCAGCTGACCCTGGTCGAGCCGTTGGAACGCCGAGTGCGCTTCCTGCTCGAGGTGGTGCAGGCCCTCGGTCTTGGCGGCTGCCGGGTGGTCCGCGGCCGTGCCGAGGAGGTGGTGGGCTCCTGCGGCGGCGCCGACGTGGTGACATCGCGGGCGGTCGCTCCCCTGCACCGGCTGGTCACCTGGTCGGCGCCACTGGCCCGGGACGGCGGCGTGGTGCTGGCGATGAAGGGTGCGAGCGCCCGCGCCGAACTCGAGCGCGACCGGAACGCTGTTGCTGCGGCGGGTCTGGTCGACCCCGAGGTGATCGAACTGGCCGGCGACGAACCGAACGAGGTGACGTACGTGGTTCGCGCGCGCCGCAGTGTTCGCGTCGACCCGGCGGCCCGGAACGCCCGGCGCCGGCGCGGGTAGTCGAGTGCAGCGGCCCTGGGATCGCGCCCGTCCGCGGGCGGTCACCGATCCTCGGCGGACCGCTGCCGTGCACCACGCAACCTGAGAATCTCAGGGGCTCAAGCGGGGAACTCCGAGCCCTTACCCGGGTACTGGTCCACTGTCCCGCCGGCGGCGGGCCGGCCCGCTGTCGCGGAGCAGGGGTAGTGCCAGCAACGGGAAGAGAATCACCGAGAGCAGACCGGTGACGACGAGGCGGCGTAGTCGTCGGCCGGGATGAGATCGAGTTGGACGTCGATCGCTAGTTTCCCGCCGGGATCGGCGCAGAGGCCAAACCGTCGATGAGCCGTCGGAAGTGATCGGTCACTTCCTCGATGCCCTTCCCCGCAACCACTTCCGGTGCCCACCTGACCCGTCGACGTAGCCGGCTCCCCTGGCCAACCCGGTGCGAGAGGCGTGGATCGGCTCTGCTCGAACAACCCGGCCCAGTTCGGCACCGATGTGGCGTGCAGCCACAACCCGTGAATGAAGACCACGGTCTTACCCCGGTCGTTCATGTCGCCCTTCCGAGAGGTGAAAGCGACCATGCGCCGTCGTCCGGTGCGGCTCCGAGTGTCGTCCCGCGTCGCTCGGCTGCGCTCGCGTCAGATGTCTGCTCGACGAGTGATGTCGCGGTGGGCGGCGCCCGACTGCCGACGGAGTTGCCGGTCAGCGACCGACACTGCCCGATGTGTCACCGTGACGATTATCCGAATTTGACCCCGCGCTAGGTGGCGACCCGCGCCAGGTCCGAACCCGCCGTGAGGAGATTCACTACTGCGACGATGGTGGTTTCACGTGAAGCATGGGGGCCTTGCGGATCCATCACGATCGCTGCCGCCTCGACCTGCTCGACGGACTGTGTCGACGAATAGGAGCGGGTCGCGCCCGAGCAGCGGCATTGACGTCCGACCGTCAGCCGGCGGCAGTTCCCCGACCTCGTTGTGTGGATGCCAGCAGATCCGCGCCGAGCGGACTAATCGGCTGCGGTCAATCGACCAACCGGCAGGCTCACCTCGGAGCAACCGCGACAGTGGCACCAGGTGGCACCTGGCTGCGTCTGGTGGCCTCGACCAGCCGTTGCCCGGCAAGGCCCCGGCCCACTTCGCGCGCGGCGCAGAGGTCCTCCACTTGGGACCGTGTTTCTGGTTTAACGTGAAACACGCCCAGGCGGACGTTCGGCGCCGACAGGGTGGTCCGAGACTGGCGACCGGTTGGCCTCGCGCCGCGAGCCGGCGAATCATCGATGGGGCGGCGCGGATTCGGTCGGCCAACGGATTCCACGGTGCGCGGCGCAGGAGAAGGCCGCGGCCGCCCGGCCGGGTCGACTGCACCGAGCATCGGGACCTGGTCTCGCTGTGCTCTTGCAGGACGCCGATCACCCTGGGCGCTGCGTTCGCGCATGGGCCATACCTATATCCGGACACCCTTCGCGATGTTCCCGGACGGCTGGCGAAGGGGTGACGGGTCCTGCTGGTCCTGGCCGTTTGACGTGAAACCGCAGCGCGGACAGCGATCTGACAGGGCCAACTGGTCACGTTTGCGATAGCGCACGGCGTGGTTCCCCGGGACATGCCGCACACCGACATAGCGTGCGAGACGCGCCGGTGACCGCCGTTGGCGATCGCATCCGGCAAGAGCAGGACAACTTCGGGAGGCACCGTGAGTATTGGATTCGACGTTTCACGTGAAACGGTCGACACCCTGGACGACGACACTCCGCTGGCGCGGGAGTCGCTGGCGGCCATCGAGATGCGCTCGGGGGACCTCACTCTGCCCCGGCCGCGGCATCGTCGGGTGTTCTCGGTGGCGAACCAGAAGGGCGGTGTGGGCAAGACCACCACGACGGTGAACCTCGGTGTCGCGCTGGCACTGTCGGGTCTGCACGTGCTGATCATCGACCTTGATCCGCAGGGAAACGCCTCCACCGCATTGGGTGTCGAGCGCACGTCGGGCACGCCATCGGTCTATGACGTGCTGGTCGGTGACATCACCGCCGCGGAGGCCATCCAGACCTGCCCGGACGCACCGCGTCTCGGCTGCGTGCCCGCCACCATCGACCTGGCCGGCGCCGAGATCGAGCTGGTCAACATGACGGAGCGGGAAACGCGGCTGAAGAAGGCCATCGATGCGATCGACACCTACTACGACTACATCTTTGTCGACTGCCCACCGTCTCTCGGACTGCTCACCGTCAACGCGATGACCGCGGTCGATGAAGTGCTGATCCCAATCCAGTGCGAGTACTACGCACTGGAAGGACTCGGCCAGCTGCTCAACAACATCAACCTGATCAAGGAGCACCTGAACCCTGACCTGCTGGTCTCCACGATCCTGCTCACCATGTACGACGGCCGGACCAAGCTCGCCGACCAGGTCGCCAACGAGGTCCGCAAGCATTTCGGGCCGAAGGTGCTGACCACCTCCATCCCGCGGTCGGTGAAGATCTCCGAGGCTCCGGGCTTCCAACAATCAGTGATGACGTACGACCCAGGATCCCGCGGCGCGATGAGCTACATGGACGCCGCCCGGGAAATCGCCGAGCGCGGTACGAAGGAGCTGTCATGACCGGCAAGTCACGAGGCGGCCTGGGGCGCGGGCTGGCGGCGCTGATCCCCACCGGGCCGGACACCACCACGGTGGCCGACATCCTGATCAACGGCACGCATCAGCGTCGGGAGCCGGCGGGGTTGTCGCTGGTCGGGACCGGGTCGGGGGACCAGGGTTCGGCGCCGGTCGAGGCACACACGAATGGCGCTACCGCGCTCAAGAACGTTGATATGTCATCAACCACCACGGGCCCGCGGTACGTTGACATCCCGATCGACGACATCCGCCGCAACCCGCGCAACCCGCGCACCGTCTTCGACGAGGACGCCCTCGTCGAGCTCACGCACAGCATCCGAGAGTTCGGCCTGTTGCAGCCGATCGTCGTCCGGGACGTCCCGGGCGGCGGTTACGAACTGGTGATGGGTGAGCGGCGGTGGCGCGCCGCGCAGCGGGCGGGCTCGACGACCATTCCCGCCATCGTCCGTCGCACCGAGGATGCGGACCTGCTGCGCGATGCCCTGCTGGAGAACATTCACCGGGCCAACCTCAACCCGCTGGAGGAGGCGGCCGCCTACCAGCAGCTGCTCCAGGAGTTCGACGTCACCCAGGAGGAACTCGCCTCCCGGCTGGGCCGGAGCCGGCCCGTCATCTCCAACACGATCCGATTGCTGCGCCTGCCGGTGCCCGTTCAGCGCCGGGTCGCGGCCGGGGTGCTGTCGGCCGGCCACGCCAGGGCGCTGCTGTCCCTGCCCGACCCGGACGACCAGGAACAGTTGGCCGTCCGGATCGTCGCGGAGGGACTGTCGGTGCGCGGCGCCGAGGAGGCGGTCACCCTGATCGCCGGGCGGGCGACCCCGCGCCGGCGGGGCAGCACGACGAAGCGGGTCATTCCAGGACTCGAGGACCTCGCGGTCACGCTGTCCGACACTTTCGACACCCGGGTCCGGCTCGAGCTCGGCCGGACAAAAGGCCGGATCGTCGTCGAATTCGCCACCCAGGAAGACCTGAAACGGATCATGACGATCATGGCGCCGCAGGCCATCGGATCGGCCGTTCTCACTACCGAGAATGGTGACGAGGACGGTGATCTCGACGGCCGGTCACCCCAGACCGAACTGTCACGGTGACGCATCCACCTGAATACTCCGCACGCCGAGCCGAGAACTGCTGTGACGCAGCACCTTTCATCATCCAGCGCCGGCGGTTTCGGTGAGCTCGGCTCGGCGCGGGGGGAGTTCGGGTGATCCTGCCCGCAACTCTCGGTGCCTCGCTGGGCGGACCGGGCAGGATCAGCGCCAGCGGGTGATCGCCCGCTCCACCAGCGACGCGTAGACCGCGCCGAGGTCGCGGCCGGACTCCGCCACCGACATCGGCAGCATGGAGGTCTCGGTCAACCCGGGGGACACGTTGACCTCCAGGAAGTGCACGATCCCGTCCTCGCTGACGATGGCATCGGTCCGGGAGACATCCAGCAGGCCGAGGGCCCGGTGCGCACCGATCGCCAGGTCGGCCGCCGCCGCCGCGACGCTGTCGTCCAGCCGGGCCGGCGTGAAGTAGGTGGTCAGCCCCGCGGTGTAGCGCGACTCGTAGTCGAAGATGCCGCTGTCCGGAACGATCTCGACCGCCGGCAGGGCCACCAGATCGTCGCCCTCCTCGACGACGGTGATGGCCACCTCTACGCCGGCGACGAACTCCTCGACGATGGCGATGTCGCCGTAGGCGAAGGCGCCGACCAGCGCCGCCGGCAGATCCTCGGCGGCCCGGACGGCACTGGCACCCAGGGCGGACCCGCCGTGCTGTGGCTTCACCATCAGCGGTAGGCCGAGATGGCTGACCAGCAGGCCGATCAAGGTCTGCGCACCGAGGTCCCGGAACGTGCTGTGCGACAGCGACATCCAGCGGGGCGTGCTGAAGCCGGCCCGCTGCACCAGGTTCTTGGCGATGTTCTTCTCGTACGCGAGGCGGCAGTTCGCCGCCGGGGTGCCGACATAGGGGACGCCGGACATCTCGAGAATGCCCTGGATGGCGCCGTTCTCGCCACGACTGCCGTGCAGGGCGATGACCGCGGCGTCCGGCTTGGCCTCGGCCAGCCAACCGATCAGCTCGGCGTCGGTGTCCCGCACGGTGACGTCCATCCCGGACCCCCGCAGCGCCTCGTGCAGCCGGGAACCAGATCGGAGCGAGACGTCCCGCTCGTGGCTGAGGCCACCGGCCAGGATCACCACGTGTCGGGTCATCAACTCACACTCCTTGCAGGAAAGGACTTCTCGATCACAGCAACAGGCGACTGGCCAACCGTCATGCGGTGTCCGGTGACGGCGACGACGGTCCCAGTGCGGGGCGGGATCTGGTCGTCCCGAACGTCTGCATGATGTCCAGCTCGCTGTCCAGCACGCCGGCCAGCCGATGAACACCCTCGACGATCCGTTCCGAGGTCGGGAAGCAGTAGGACAGCCGCAACTGCCTCGATCCGAGACCGTCGGCGTAGAAGGCGGTTCCGGGAACATAGGCAACCCGGGCGGTGACCGCGCGGGGCAGCATCGCGGCGGCGTCGAAACCCTCCGGCAGAGTGACCCAGACGTAGAAGCCGCCCTCGGGATGGGTCCAGGTCGTGCCTGTCGGAAGCTGATCGTCGAGCGCGGCGAGCATCGCGTCCCGCCGTTCGGCGTACATCTGCCGGTACGCCTTGATCTGGCCCAGCCAGTCGAACTTCGCGAGGTACCGGGAGATCAGCATCTGATTGAACACCGGCGGGTTCAACGTCGCGGACTCGTTGGCCAGCACCAGTTTCTCCCGCACCGCGTGCGGGGCGAGCACCCATCCGACGCGCAGGCCCGGCGCGAAAGTCTTGGAGAACGACCCGAGGTAGATGACGTTCTCCGCGTCGTCGGCGCGGAGCGCACGGCGCAGCCTGTCATCGAAACCCAGCAGCCCGTAGGGGTTGTCCTCCAGGATCGCGATCCCGGCGCGGCGGCAGATGTCTGCGATGCGCGGCCGCCGTTCGTCGGAAAGGGTGACGCCGGCGGGGTTGTGGAAGTTAGGGACCGTGTACAGCAGCTTCACCCTGCGGCCGGCGGCCCGACAGGTCTCGATCGCCGCGACAAGTGCCTCGGGGATCAGGCCGTCGTCGTCCATCGCGACGTGCACCACCTGCGCCTGGTACGCCTGGAACGTACCGAGGGCACCGACATAGGAGGGCGCCTCCGCAAGGATGACGTCACCGGGATCGATGAAGATCCTGGTCGTCAGGTCCAACGCCATCTGCGACCCGACGGTGACCATCACGTCATCCGGGTGCGCCTTGATGCCCTCGAGCGCCATCACCTGGCAGATCTGCTCCCGCAGTTGCGGGATGCCCTGGCCGGAGCCGTACTGCAACGCGACCAAACCCTCCTCGGACACCAGGGCGGCGGCCTCGGCGGCCAGCGACTCCAGCGGCAAGGACTTGAGATACGGCATGCCCCCGGCCAGGGACACCACCTCGGGACGATTGGCGACGGCGAACAATGCCCGGATGGCCGAAGCCCGCATGCCGGCGGTACGTTGCGCATACCGCTGGATGTGCTGGTCCAGGCTGTTGCCCGTCATGAGAACACCTCGAGAGTGGTCGGCAAGTCACTGCCCGATCGGCGACGAGCAGCAACCGAGCGGCGCCGGTTCGGTTCGGGTCATCCTAACCGCCCGATTCCCATCCACCGGTCGCCCGTGCCGCGGGCGCGCTGTCACGGGCGCGCAGTCACGGGTAGCGGAGTGGGACCTGGCCGGGACGAACTATTCTGGACCCGACGATGTGGCCCGAACGGGCCAACGACCGCGCCCAGCCGATCGGTGGCGCGCAGACCAGCAGCAGGGAGCGGTGTGACGCGAGCGCTGGTGCCCCTGTCGATGACGACGATCGGCTCGCTCCCGGACCGGTGTCGCGGCTGTGTGGCCTGGGAGCTCGATCCCGACGCGGTGCGCGCCGCCGTGCGGATGGGCGAGACCGAGTTCGAGAAGGAGGTCTGGCTGTCCGGGGTGATGCTGACCTGGGGCTCGGCCGGCCAGATCGTCACGGTGGACGACCAACCCGTCGGGTTCGCCCTGTTCGCCCCGCCGACCGCGGTGCCCGGCGCCGCCGCCTTCCCGACGTCACCGGTCTCGCCGGATGCCGTCCTGCTGACCACCGCGCGGATCCTGCCGGAGTTCACCGGGCAGGGCCTGGCCCGATTCCTGATGAACGGGGTGGTCAGCGCACTCACCCGGCGCGGAGTGCGGGCCATCGAGCTGTTCGGTCGGGAGTCAGCACCCGGCGCGGATCCCGACAGCGCGGAACCCGACGGCGCGGATGCGGACTCCCCGCATCCCGACGGCCCGCCTCCGGACGGGGACCATCCGGACGGGGAGCCGGCGATCGACCCGGAACTGCCGCGGTGCCTGCTGCCGGCCGGGTTCGCTCGCGCGGTCGGGTTCGAGGTCGTCGCGCCGCATCACCGCTACCCGCGGCTGCGGTTCGAGCTCGGCCGGGACATCGGCTGGAAGGCCGAGGTGGAGGCCGCGCTGGAGAAGCTGTTCACGGTGATCAGGGTGCCGGCGTCGCCGTCCCCGCTGGTGCCGGAGCTGGCCGGCCAGCGCTGATCGCTCGGTCGGTGTTGCCGGCGCCCGCCGAGAACACCGCCGGGCTCAGGCCGAGTCGCGGATCGTCCGCTCGTGCGCGAGCAGGTCGGAGAAGGTGAAGGTGCCGGTGTGCGGATCGTCCCGGCCGTCCAGATAGAGCCGCTTGACCGCCACCAGCAGTCCATCGGCGAGCAGGTTGCGGAAGTCGTCGGACATCAACCGGTCCCGCTCGTCCGGGTTGGACAGGTAGCCCATCTCGACCTGGATGGCCGGCATCCTGGTCAGCCGCAGCACATCCCACGGCCGATGGTGCACCCGGCAGTCGGCAAAGTGGGTGCGCGCGACCAGTTCCCGCTGAACGAGTTGGGCCAGCGTCTCGCCGACGGTCGAGGTGGCGCCGGAGTCGGTGCCGAAGTGGAAGGTAGCCACCCCGCAGGCCTGCGGTGACGCCGAACCATCGATGTGCAGGCTGAGCAGCAGGTCGGCGTTCACGTCGTTGGCGTAGCCGGCGCGTTCCTCGGGACTGGGATTCTGGTTCGCGCCCCTGGTCAGTGAGACGTTCATCCCGGTGGTGACCATCCGGGACTGCAGCCGGCGGGCGATATCGTAGGTCAGGTCGGCGGCCCGCACGTCACCGACGGTCCAGCCCGCGTCGTCGGCGCCGTGCGCCGGGTCCAGCACGATTCGCTTGCCGTACAGCCGGGGCCCGGCCTGCCGCACCAGCTGGTACTCCCGCAGGTACTGCGGCCGGCCACCGGTGACCATCCGGCCAATCCGGTTCAGCTCGCGGTAGGTCTCCGGCCCGAAGACGCCATCCTCGGGAAGGCCCCGGTGCCGCTGGAAGTCCCGGACGCAGATGTCGGTCAACGGCCCGAAGATGCCGTCCGGCCGGCCGGTGTTGTAGCCCATCTCGGCCAACCGGGTCTGCAGGGCCATCACGTCGTCGCCGGTCATCATCGCGGAGAGCGTGTAGGTCAAGGCGCGGTCGCCCAGTGTCCAGCGGGCATCGGTCAGCGAGCGAATCGTGACAGGCCCGACGATGCCGTCGACGATCAGTCCCCGACGTTGCTGGAAGTCGCGGATCGCGCCGTCCGTTGCCGCGTCGAACTCCACGATCGTCCGGTCGATCCCGTTCAACCAGGGCAGCAACTGCAGGCTCGCCAACGCTTCCCGGAGGTCTGCGACCGCCGGACCTCGATCACCGCGCCGCAGCAGCATCGCTCTCCTTGACCCGTTCGAAAACCGTTCGTCGGAAACCCGTCAGCGGACGACAACCTTGCCGGCCGCCCGTTGAAAGACGTCCCGTTCACGACAAGGTTGACAACTCCGGGCGCCGAACGCACACCGAACCCGCTGGTTGCCGCCCACCATTGTGCAACGAAATCCGGCTCGCGCTGACCCGCACACGCCCCCGGGCGGGTGCCGAGCACAGAAAAGCCGCCGGCACCGGAGGTCTTCCGGAGCCGGCGGCGATCAGCCAAAGATCAGCCGAGCACGTCGGCGAACTCGGCCAGCAGCGCGGCCTTCGGCTTCGCGCCGACGACCTGCTTGACCGGCTTGCCGCCCTGGAATACCAGCATCGTCGGGATCGAGAGGATCTGGTACTGCTGCGCGATGGCCGGGTTCGCGTCGATGTCCAGCTTGGCGACGGTCACCTTGCCCTCATGCTTGGCGGCGATTTCTTCCAGGATCGGGGCGACCATTCGACACGGGCCGCACCACTCCGCCCAGAAATCAACGATGACGGGGACGTCGGACTGCAGGACGTCGGTGTCGAAGCTGGCGTCGGTGACCTTCACGGTGCCCATGGGTGACCTTTCTGTTGATGATGCTGTTTGTCGTCGTGAACGAAATCTCGTTGCGGCCAGGCCGCCACCGGTGCGCCGGAGGTAGATCAGACGCTCAGCGCGTCCTCGAACGCCTGGACCGGAGCCTCCGGCATCGGATCGGTGGTGTGCGTGCTGGGCAGGGGGTGTGAGGCCAGGTAGTGCTGGGCGTCCAACGCCGCCGCGCAACCGGAGCCGGCCGCAGTGATGGCCTGCCGATACGTGTGGTCGACGAGATCACCGCTGGCGAACACACCTTCCAGGCTGGTGCCGGTCGAGGCGATGGCGCCGACGTCACGCCCGGTGAGGACGTAACCTTCTGCGTCGGTCCCCACCTGGTCACGGAACAGATCCGATCGTGGGTCGTGACCGATCGCGACGAACATGCCGGTCACCGCGAGTTCACTGGTCTCGCCGGTGACGGTATCGGTCAGCGTGACGCCGCTCAGGCTGGTTTCGCCGTGCAGGGCGGTGGGCCTGGCGTTGGTGGTCCAGCGGATCTTCGGGTCCTTGCGGGCCCGGTCGAGCATGATCGCGCTGGCCCTGAACTCCGCGCGGCGGTGCACGATGGTCACCGACCTGGCGAAGCGGGTCAGGAAGGTGGCCTCTTCCATGGCCGAGTCGCCGCCGCCGATGACCGCGATGTCCTGGTTGCGGAAGAAGAACCCGTCACAGGTCGCGCACGCCGAGACGCCACGGCCGATCAGCCGCTGCTCGTCGGGCAGGTTCAGGTAGCGGGCGGCCGAGCCGGTGGACAGCACGATCGCCCTGGCCCGGTGCTGTACGCCGTCGACCGTGACGGTCTTGATCGGCCCGCGGAGGTCGACGGCCTCGGCGTCGACGGCCTGCAGGTCGGCGCCGAACCGGTCGGCCTGCTCGCGGATCTGCGCCATCAGTTCGGGCCCCTGGATGCCCTGCGGGAAGCCCGGGAAGTTCTCCACCTCGGTGGTCGTCATCAGGGCACCGCCGTAGGAATAACCCTCGAACACCAGCGGCTTCAGCTCGGCGCGCGCGAGGTAGATCGCGGCCGTGTAGCCGGCCGGTCCGGAGCCGACGACGATCACGTCGTGCACGGGCTCTGCCGCCGAGGCACCAACGGTGGCCGTCCCGGCGAGATTCTTCTCGTTCACGACATCCCCTCACTGCTGACGACGGCCCTGACGCCGCGTCGGTGAACTGCTCATTGGATGGTGACGCGCCCAGCGGGCGGCACCAGTGTGGTCAACGCACAACCACCGAGGAAAGATTCCCGGCCCGTGGTCCACCGAGCGTCAGGTGCCCTGCACCTGGATCTCGTTGATCTTGCTCTGGAACTGGTTGTCCGGGGTGGGGGAGAGCTTGCTGACGAAGATCAGCAGGTACTTGGACGGCGGAGCGCCGGTGAGCGGAATCGTCGCGGAACCGGCGGTGACGGTGCCGGTGCCGACCACCTTCGTCTGGTCGAAGGTCGCGGTCGGTGAGGTGGCCGATCGCACCTCGATGCCCGTCCCGGGGGTGGCGCTCTGAACGGTGACCTGGGTGGGGGTGGTCTCCTTCTCCAGCTCCAGCATCAGCCCGACACCGGTTTTCAGGGTGGGGAACTGCTGTTTGTACACCCAGGTCAGCCAGGCGGAGTCGGCGTTCGAGTCGAAGGCCCGATCGACGTAGTCCTTGTAGTCCGGGCTGCCGTCGCCCTGCGGGTCGTACACCGTGCCGCGGGTGATCTTGACGTTCGCCGCGACCGGGCCGGCCGGGCTGCTCGGCGCGGTCGAGGCGGCGCTCGGCGCGGGCTGACCCTCGGTCGTCGGCGCGGCCGCCGACGCTGAGGTGAGCCCGGAGTCGATCATCGGTAGTTCGTCGGGCGCACTGTTCTGGATTGACGCCGTGAACTGGTTGGTCAGCCCGCCGAGCGCGATGATGATCAACACCGCGAACACCGCGAGCACCACCGCAGCCAGGCTGAGCTTCACCCGGCGTTCCTTGATCAGCCTGCGGTCGGCCGGACTGAGCGGCTTGACCTGGGCGACCGGCGGCGCCTGGGCGATTCCGGCCACCGTCTCGGGGCTGCGCAGCAGGGCGGCGATGGCGCCGACCGCATGGATGCCGTCGGGTTCCTCGGGGTGGAGCGCGCGCTCGGCCAGCGCGGACAGCGCCTCCGGCACCGACGGGTTGACCTCGTCGGCGGGCATCTCGCGGCCGAGCCGGGTCGGTGCTGCGGGCAGCTCGTGACCGCCGATTGTGGAGTCGGCGGGCACCACCGCGCCCGGCTTGATCGGGTCGCCCAGCGGCCAGGTGCCGGTGAGCATCAGGTACAGCAGCGCGCCGATCGCCCGGATGTCCTGGTCGGGGGTGGCCGAGGCGTGCGCGATGACGTGCGAGAGCCGGACCTGGCCGTCGAAGTTCACCCTGACCAGCGACGGATTGATCGCCCCGAGTGCGATCCCGTTCCGGTGCGCCTCGGCGACCGCCTCGGACAACTTGGCGGTGATCGAGGTGGCGACGTCGGCGTCCAGCGGGCCGCCGGACAGCAGGTCGGTCAGCGTCGCGCCGTCCACCCACTGGCCGACGACGTAGGACTGGCCGTGGTCGGTGCCGACATCCAGGGTCTGCGGCAGGCCGATGTGGTGCAGCCGCCCGGCGCGCAGGGTGCGGGCCACCGTGGCCGACGCGCCGCTGGTGTCCGGCAGCATGGTGACCGCCATGTCGCGGGGCAGCACCGTGTCCTTGGCCCGCCAGAACCAGTGCCCTTCGGCGTCGGCGGAGATCAGGCTGACCAGCCGGTACCGGCCGCCGACCGTGGTGCCGGGGGCGAGTGCGGGGGCCAGCACCGCGGGGCCGGCTTGCGGGCGGGGGTGGGTGGCAGAGCCGGGCGCTCCGGGTGTCGACGTCACCGGCATGGTCCGTTCGGCGGACGTCACTGTGGTGACCTCCGGATCGTCAGCTGCGGGTCTGCCGCCGGGCCTCGGACTCCGGCCGTTGCCGCCGCTGCCATTGCCGCCGCCGTGAACGGAGTCGTGGCCGGTCGGGCCGCCCACCGGCAGCACGGTCGTCGACTCGGCGTCGTCGATCATGGGGCCGTCGACACCGTGCTGACCACCCTGGATCGCCGGCCCTGGGCTGTCTGTGGGCACCGGGTTGGACACCTGCTCCCTGCTGCTCGGATGCTGCCTGGCCTGGTGGACGGCCGCGGCGGTGGTCACCGCAACGGCCGTCCTCCGGGTTTCGTCATTGTCGAGGGTGCCACGTTCAGTGTCCCTGACGTGCGCTGACGCACCTGGGTCGGGTGAACCGCGGCGAAGAATTCGGCGCGCCGGCGCGGCGATCCGGTTGCGCAGCGGTACCAGTTCGTCGACCTTGAACAGCACCGCGACGGCGGCGATGACGAGCAGCCCGACCGTTCCGCCCACCAGGATCTGCACGATCGCCGCACCCAGGCTGTCGGCCTGCAGCCGGAGCAACCGGTTCGTGACCAGCAGGGCAGCGCCGGCACCCACCGCGCCGGCAACAGTCATCTTCAGCAGTGTGACCAGGGTCCGCCGGGTACCCATCGGGCCGTAGCGGGCGCGCAGCCAGACCTCGCCCGCGACGGCGCCGGCCAGGTAGGACAGCGACGTGGCGATCGCCATCCCGGGAATCACCAGGCTCTCGTCCAGCGACGCGCAGACGATCAGCAGCGGCACCCGGACCGCCACCATGATCATGTTGATGATCGTCGGCGTCCTGGCGTCCTTCATCGCGTAGAACACCCGCATCTGCACGAGAGTCACCGCGAACTGCACCAGCCCGAAGGCCAGCGCGGCCAGCGTGCTGCCGAGCACGACGGTGTCCTGGAGATCGACATTGCCGTAGTTCGAGGTGACGACGGCCAGCGCCCCGGCCAGCGCGATGATGCCGGCCGCGACGGGGGTCAGGGCGACGATGGACAGCCGGTTGGCCAGCGAGGCGTCGTCCTTGACGTCGGTCAGCTGCCCGGCGGCGGCGTGCCGGCTCATCCTGGGCATGATCGCAGTGAGAATCGAGACGCCGATGATGCCGTAGGGCAGTTGAAAAAGCATCGAGGCGAACGCGTAGAAGGTGATCCCGCCAGCGACGTAGTTCGATGCGATGTTGGTGATGACGACGTAGCCGACCTGGGAGACCAGCACGTAGGCGACGGCCCACAGCATCAGCCGGCCGGCCTCCAGCAGGCGGCGGTCGCCGCCCCAGCGCCAGCGGAAGCGAAACCCGCTGCGGTGCAGGGACGGCAGCATGACCAGCGCCTGTAGCACGATGCCGGCGGTGGTGCCGATGCCGAGCAGCAGGAACTGTCCGCGGTCCAGCGTGGTCAACGCCGCGTCGGAGTCGGCAGAGATCACGAACAGCGCGATGCCGACGCCGATGACGACGAGGTTGTTGGCCACCGGCGCCCAGGCCGGCACGCCGAACTTCTCCTTGGTGTTCAGGATCGCGCCGAACAGGGCCGCCATCCCGTAGAAGAAGATCTGCGGCAGCAGCAGGTACGCCAGATGGTTGGCCAGGTCGACGTCGACCAGACCGTCCCCGCCGGAGAGGTAGAGCCGGGTCAGCAACGGGGCGGCCGCGACGGCCAGCGTGGTCGCGACCAGCAGACCGACCAGCGCGATCGTCATCAGCCGCTGGGTGTAGCCCTCGCCGCCATCGGGATCGGACCTGGCCCTGGACAGCAGGGGGACCGCGACAGACGTCAGCACCCCGCCGATCAGCAACTCGAAGACGATGTTGGGCAGCGTGTTGGCCAGGGTGTACGCGTCGTTGACGACGCTGAAGCCCAGGACGCTGACCAGCACGACCTTGGCCAGGAACCCGGTGACCCGGCTGACCAGGGTCGCGACGGCCATCACCGCGCCGGCCCTGACCACCCCGCCGGTGCCCGACGTCTTCATCCCGGCGACGTCGTCGACGGTGCCGCCCGGCGGGCCGGAGGCTGTGCCGCCCGGCACCGGAACCCGGTCCATCGGTCCGGTGGGTGGCGGGCTCTGGGTGGGGGCGCCAGGTGTCGTCACGGGCGTTCCGTCCCCACGTGATCGGCCGGTGGACTCGAGTCGGGCACGGGGGTCGGCGTGCTCTGCCGGGAGATGACGTCCCGCAACGAGCCGCTGTGCGGGGTGCCGGCTCCGTTGGTGGCGGCGGTTTCCGCGGCGGCTGCCTCGGCGGCGATCCGCTCCCGCCTGGCTCGCAGCCGCTGCACGATCCGCAGCGCGACCATCAGCACCAGCACGCCACCGGCGACCACGATGATCACCACGGTCAACGCCCCGTACGCGGTGGAGTCCACCGACAGCTGCACCGGCGGGCCCCAGAGCGTGCCGTCCGGGCCCACCAGCCGCGCGCTGACCTGGAACTGGCCGGACCGCGACACCTCGGCGGGGATCTTCACCTGCTGCGAGCGACCGGCCGGCACCACCAGGAACCCGGGGTCGCTGACGGTCAACCCGACCCGTTCGCCGCCGGTGATCTCGACCCGGACCGGGACGTCGTAGGGCAGGTTGTTCTGCACGGTCAGCACCAGCGGGGACGTCGACGACGCCAGCGTGTACGAGTTCCCTGCGGAGGAGATCTCCACCCCGTTGCGGATGCCGGCGGTGGTCGATTCGACGGTGGCCAGGTTGGCCTCGCCGACGGCGGCGTCCTGCCGGAACGCGGTCGATGCGGCCGCATCAAGGGCGACGTCGAGCGGATCGAGCACCAGGGCCGGGTCGGTACTCTGGTTGGTCGACGCCAGGGTCTTCCGGAGGCTGGCGACCTCGGCGCGGTTGGTCCGCACCCGGTCCAGGTAGCTGGCCGAGAGTTCTTGCGCCTGAGCCGATTCCGGGTACGCGACGGCGGTCGCGGCGGTAGCCGAGGAGGCCAGGTCGCCGAGCGCGACCCCGTGGATCACCTGGCTGCTGCCGAGGGTGGACAGCAGGTCGGTCAGCACCCGCAGTTCCGGTGCGTCCGGTGCCCAGCGCCGGTCGGGGGTGAACACGGCGGGGGTGACGACACCGTCCAGCGATTGCTGCGCCAGCACCCCGGTCAGCGCGTTGACCCGCATCGCCCAGCCGGATTGCCGACCCTGATCGATGAGCGCGCCGACCCCATTCAGCACGTCGGGCTGGGCGATCGCGGCCGGGACGGGCCGGCCGGAGCCGTCGCCGAGGGCGACCTGGGCATTGCCGGCTGTCGATCCGGCGGGATCGATGGAGTTCTCGGACAGCAGGGCAACGCCCAGCCCGGCAGAGCGCAGGGTCGCAAGCGTCGGGCCGTCCACGGCGCCGTTGATCGGGTAGGCCAACGTGGTGGTGAGCCGGGTCGCCGAGGTCGAGGCGAGCACCCGTCGCGCCACCTCATCGCCGTGCTGCACCGCGGTGGGCACCTCCCCGACCAGGCCGGCCCGCACCATGGCGACGACATCGGGGTCGCCGTAGGGCAGTACCAGCATCGGATACCGGGCCGCGACGTCACGCAGCCGGCCGAGGAACGACGCGGCAGCAGCCTGCCCGGTTCCGGCAACGGTGCCGGGGATGTCGGCTGACCCCGCATCGGGCACCGGCGGCGCGCTGCTCGCCGGGGTTCCCGGCGTGACGGTCGGGGTGGCCGGCGCGGCGGTGCTGCCGGTCGCACCCGGGGTCGCCGCGGCCGGCGACCCCGCGGCCTGCAGCATTGCGGTCATCGGCGGCTGCGGACTGCCGACGGCCGCGACGACGCGGTAGGCCCTGGTCATCCGGTCCAGCTCGTCGAGCAGTTGGGGGTCGATGACGGTGGTGACGGACCCGCCGGGCAGCGAGGCTGCGGCGGGGTCGGTGAGGCCGTCCACCAACGTGGTCAGCCGGCCGCCCGGCGAGATCGCGGCGAGCAGGTCCTCGTCCAGGAAGACGCCGCCCACCCCGAGGTGTGGTCGATCGACCAGCGGCCAGACGAAGTTCACCGGCAAGGGCCGGCCCGTCAGGTTGCCGACACCACTGGTGCTGCCGGCTCCGACGGAGCCACCGGGCACGCCCATCACAGTGAGCAGCAGATGCAGCTCGCCGACCCTGGCCTCCAGTGGGCCGCCCTCGAGCGTCACCGCCCCGTTGACGTTGACCATGATCGGGTAGACGCCGGGCGCGCTGACCGCCAGGCCGTCCTCGGTGGTGATCGGTGCGGTGAAGCTGAACGGCGCTGACCCGCCCGCGGCCAGTGCCGGGGTGATCGCGGTGAACTGGCCGGGCACATGGTCGGTGGGTTCGCTGGGCTGGGCGAGTTCGGCGCGGACGCCGGCGGCGTTGTCCAGGGCCGCGCCGCGTTGGAACCGGTACGACAGGTCGGTGAGTCCCTCCGGGCCGGCGTTCGTCATCGTCCCGGTGACGGTCAGCGCGATCGGTCCGGCAGCGGTCACCAGTGCCGGGTCCACAGATGCGACGTCGAAGGACAACCGGCCGACGTACTCGCCGAACGGCTCGGCCCGCAGCGAGGCGGTCAGCGCACCGGGCGATTTCGTCAGGTGGGGCGCCCGTGCACCGGCGGCGTGGTCGACGGTGGACGCCAGCGCCGGGGCAAGCGCGCCGCCCATCAACACCGCGGCGGCCGCGCTCACCGCGGTCAACCGGCCGATCCAGGGGCGTCGTCGTCGACGTGCTGGGCGACGGGAAGTCGCCATCCTGATCGAGGGAGCCCGCAGGATCACGCGGTGTCCGCCAGCAGCTCGACGGCTCTGCGGGCCAGCCGCCGCTCCCCCGCGTAGGCGAGCCGGCCGGCCAGGTCCGACAGCGGAACCCACGCGACCTCGGTCACCTCGATGTCGGCGTCGGACAGCTCGCCGGCGACCGCTTCCATCAAGTAGTGGTGCACCCGCTTGTGGATGCGCCGGCCCTGAGCGACGAAGGTGTACTCGACACTTCCCAGCCGGGCGGTGATCCGGCCGGAGATGCCGGTCTCCTCCTCGACCTCGCGGATGGCGGCCTGCTCATGGGTCTCGCCGTGCTCGACGTGACCCTTGGGCAGCGACCAGCGTAGCCGCCCCCGGCGGTCGAGCCGCCCGATCAAGGCCACCGAGGAGGTGCCGTCCTCGGTCCTGACGACCAGCCCGCCGGCCGATGTCTCGTCCGCCCGGCGTCGTCGCTGGGGCGCACCAGCGACGGGACGGCGAGCGGTGGGCATGGGCCGATGGTAGTGCGGAGCGCTGCTCACGCCGGGCAAACGGCGCGGCCGGGCCATCGGGCGAAGCTAGACTGGCCCGTCGTGTCCAGCCCGCCCCCCTCGGTCCCTTCTTCTCCGACGCCGCCCTTGCCGCCCGTTTCACCCCGCGGCCCCGCGGTGGGTCCGGCGACCGCGGTCGAGAAGGCCGACCCGGCGCGGCCGGGTCGGCCCGGTGGCCGGCTGTCCTCGCTGCAACGATCGGCGGTCACCGAACTGCTGCGGATCTCACCGGTGTCCGACGAGCTGGGCGCCAGGTTCGCCGCGGCCGGTCACCAGTTGCACCTGGTCGGCGGATCCGTCCGCGACGCCCTGCTGTCCCGGCTCGGCGAGGACCTCGACTTCACCACCGACGCCCGGCCGGCGGAGGTGCTCACGCTGCTCGACGGCTGGGCGGAGGGCACCTGGGGCACCGGCATCGACTTCGGCACGGTCGGGGCGATGAAGTCCGGGTTGCGGCTGGAGATCACCACCTTCCGGTCGGACCTGTATGACGGCGACACCCGCAATCCGGTCGTCACCTTCGGCGATTCGCTCGAAGGTGACCTGCTGCGAAGGGATTTCGCGGTCAACGCGATGGCTGTGTCGCTGCCGGGCCATGAGTTCGCCGACCCGTTCGGCGGCCTGGAGCAGTTGACGGCGCGCATCCTGGACACCCCGGGAACCCCCGAGCACTCGTTCCGTGACGACCCGCTGCGGATGCTCCGCGCGGCCCGGTTCGCCTCCCAGCTGGCCTTCACGCCGGCGCGTCGGGTAGTCACCGCGATGACGGAGATGGCCGCGGAGATCGACCGGATCACCCCGGAACGGGTGGGCGCCGAGCTGGTCAAGCTGATCATGGGCGCGGACCCGCGGGCGGGCCTGGCGCTGCTCACCGAGACCGGTCTGGCCGATCGGGTGCTGCCCGAATTGCCGGCCCTGCGACTCGAACGCGACGAGCACCACCAGCACAAGGATGTCTACGAGCACACCCTGACGGTGCTGGATCAGGCGATCGCCCAGGAGACCGGCGGCGCCGACCTGACGCTGCGGCTCGCGGCCCTGCTGCACGACATCGGCAAACCGGCGACCCGGCGGTTCGAGGACGGCGGTGGCGTCAGCTTTCACCACCACGAGGTGGTCGGCGCGAAGCTGGTCCGCAAGCGCCTTCGGGCGCTGCGGATGCCCAAGACGCTGATCGATGACGTCGCCATGCTGACCTTCCTGCACCTGCGGTTCCACGGGTACGGCACCGGGTCGTGGACCGACTCGGCGGTCCGCCGCTACGTCAACGATGCCGGCGAGCTGTTGCCGCGGCTGCACAGCCTGGTCCGCGCGGACTGCACCACGCGGAACCCTGGTCGCCGGCTGGCGCTGCAGCGGTCCTATGACGATCTGGAGCAACGGATCGCCCGGATCGCCGAGCAGGAGGACCTGGCCAGGGTGCGTCCCGACCTGGACGGCAACGCGATCATGGCCCTGCTGGGGATCGGGCCCGGTCCGCTCGTCGGCCGGGCCTGGGCGTTCCTCAAGGACCTGCGGCTGGAGAACGGTCCGCTGGACCGGGAGGTGGCCGAGGCAGCGCTGCTGGAGTGGGCCGCCCGGGAGGGTGTCGGGCGGGCCGGACCGGCGGCCGGCTGACCTCGACGGGCGTCGAGTGTCACCGGAGCAGGGTGCGGCCCCGGCTATTCCTCGCCGGACCGCCCCCGCGCGTCGGCCGGGATCAGCGGCCGCTCGCCGCGCGCCTTGAGCTGCTGCACGGCCCACGTGTTGCCGTCGGGATCGCTGAACCCGAAGAACGTGCCACCGTCCCGTTCGTCGAACACGGTGATCTCGCTCGCCTCGACACCCCGTTCCATCAGGTAGGCCCGCGCGGCGGCCGCGTCGGACACGACGAGCTGGAGCCCACGCATCGAGCCGGGTGCCATCTCGGTCTGCGCCGGCAGGTCGCCGACCACGATCGAACAGCCCGAGCCGGGCGGGGTGAGCTGCGCGACGTGCATGTGCTCGTTGGTGGTGTCGTGGTCCAGCTTGAACCCCACCTTGTCCCGGTAGAACGCGATCGCCCGGTCGATGTCGGTGACCGGTAGCAGGACGACCTCGAGTGTCCAATCCATGGCAGTGCTCCTTCTCGAAAGGTGAGGCTCGAACGGTGAGGCGCGACGAGCGGACGGCGGATGGCGAAGCGAGTGGGGATGGCGGATGGCGAACCGGGCGGCGGATGGCGGTTGGCGAACCGGGTGCGGGACGGCGGTTGTCGAACTGGGCGGCGGACGCCCGGCGCCGCCATCCCTGTGGTCACTGTGCGCCGACGAGCTCGTCGAGCCGCTCGTACCCCTGCGTCATGCCGGCCTCCATGTTGCTGGCGACCATTGCGTCCCGAGCCTCGAGCGTCGGGTAGACGGCGTGCCCGTGCAGCCGGGTACGACCGTTGCCGAGGTCCTCGAACCGTAGGGATTCGATGCTCACCACGTCCGGGAAGCCCTCGAACTCGAAGGTCTGGATGGCGAACTCGTTCTGCCGGACAGTGTGGAAGACGCCGTTGAAGGCGAACTCCTCGCCCTGCCCGTTGCGGTGGATGTAGCGATACCCGCCGCCGGTGGTGAAGTCGTACCGCTCGATGTCCATCTCGTAGCCCCGCGGCCCGAGCCACTGCTTGATCAGGCCTGGTTCGGAGTGGGCGCGGAAGACGGCAGCGACGGGGGCGTCGAAATCACGTTCGAAGTCGATGTACGGGACGCCTCCCGGCGCGGTGATGATGAACGACTTGGTGGTGGTCATTCCTGCTCCTCGGGGGGTGTGACGCCGGTGGCGGTGGCGTCTTGTTGGGTGGCGTCTTGTTGGGTGGCGTGTTGTTGGGTGGCGTCTTGTGGGGTGTCGGGACTGTCGAGGGCGTCGAGCAGCGCGTCGAGACTGCGGAACCGCTGCTCGTGGATCAGCCGGTACTTGTCGATCCAGGCGGTGAGCGCTTCGAGCTGGGCTGCATTCAGGTGCACGGGTCGGCGTTGGGCGTCCCGCGTCCGGGTGACCAGCCCTGCCTGCTCGAGCACTTGAATGTGCTTCGACACCGCCTGCTTGGAGATGTCGAAGGGATCGGCCAGTTCGTTGACCGTCGCCGGGCCTCGGCTGAGCCGGGCGATGATCCGGCGCCTGACCGGATCGGCCAGGGCGGTGAACGCCCGGTCGAGCCGGTCATCGGCGGACGGATCGACAATCACAATTCAACCTTATCGTTGATCAACGGCTTTGTTGATTACGAAGGTAGAGCGGCTCGGCCGAGGTGTCAAGGGGTCGGGTCGGCGATGCCGGCGGCGGTCAGCCCGGAACGCCTCGCCCGGAACGCCGCGCCAGGAACGCGTCAGCCGGAACTCTTTCGCCCGGCGGGGGGCCGCGACCCGGACTCCACGGCCGGTCCACTGTCGGCCGCCGGATCACCCTCCGAGAAGTCGGCCACGGCAGCGGTGTCCGGCGAGTGCGCCAGCTGGTGAATCTCGCTCGGCCGGGCGGGCCGCTTGCGGAGCCGGCTCATCGCCAGCCCGTACCCGATCCCGGTGACCAGGAACAGCACTCCGATGAGGATCACGGCACCCTGCCCGCGGCCGTTCTCGGGCACCAGCAGCACGCCGAGAGCGAAGGCACCGACGTAACAGAGGTTGTTCGCGGTGTCGTACAGCGCGAAAACCCGCCCCACGTAGGCGTCATCGGAATCGGCCTGGACGACGGAGTCCATGCACACCTTGCTGGACTGGTACGCAAAGCCGACGATGAACGTGGTGACCATCGTCGACCAGATGGTGAACTGGCTGGCGATGATCACTCCCAGCACCGAGGTCGAGATCAGCAATACCACCAGGTAGCGGGTCCGACCGAACTTGCGGACCACCGGGGCGGTGACGACGGCGCCGCTGAACACGCCGATCGCGCCGACCGCGAGCACCTCCGCGATGCCACCGGCGCCGGTCCGCAGGATCCAGGTGCCCTCGGTGAAGTACTTCTGGAACAGCAGCAGCACGATCAGCGTGCACATGCCGAAGCAGAACCGGACGACCATCACCACCAGCACCGCGAGGCCGACCGTCGGCCGCTGCACCACGTGGTGCAATCCACTGGCGAACCCCTGCAGCACTGCGCGCAGCGGCTGGGCGGGCTCATCGGTCTCGTCGGGGCCGAGCTCCATCAACCGGAACCTGGACGCGATCACTGCGGCGGCCAGGTAGAACAGCAGCACCGAACCGGTGATGACGGCGATCCGGCTGCTGGCCTCGCCGAAGAGCCCCCGCATGACGATCGCGTAGCCGCCGCCGACCGCGGTTGCGACCGCGCCCGCGGTGGTGGCCAACGCGTTCGCGCCGATCAGGGAATCGCGGGAAACTGTGTGCGGCAGCGAGGCGGACAGGCCCGACCCGACGAACCGGCCCACACCCATGATGAGCAACGCGGTGATGAACAGGATCGGGCTGGGCAATCTGGCGAAGATCTGCACAGCGACGATTGCGACCAGCGCGCAGCGGATCAGGTTGGCCCAGACGATCACCCGGCGCCGGCTCCAGCGGTCCAGCAGTGCGCCGGCGAACGGGCCGATGATCGAATAGGGCAGCAGCAGGACGACGAAGCCGAGGGCGATGTCCGCCGGCGAGGTCTGCCGTTCCGGGCTGAACAGCACCAAAACGGCCAGTGCGCCCTGGAAGGCGCCATCACCGAACGCGCTGAGCACTCGGACGAACACCAGCCGGCGGAGCCCCCGGATGCGCCACAGGTGCAGCAGGCCCTTGGCCGATGGCCGCGCGGCCGCGCCCTCGTCGGACGTCGAGGGATATCCCGGGGTCACGGTCGAACGGTACGCGCGAACCAGCGTCGCCTGCGCGGCAGAAGTTGCGGCGTTTGGGACCAGTGGGACGCGAGTTAACGAGTTCCGCCGCGCGGCCGGCGCCGGGCCCCACCGACCGCGGCGCCCGCCGCCCGGCCCCACCGACCGCGGCGCCCGGATCCCCGCCTGGCCGACGGTGGACTGGCTGGCGTCAGCGTGTCGTCTCTCTCCGCACGCAGCATCCGCGGTGTGGCCGCTGAGCGCGCGATAGCCCGGTACCGGGAGAATGTCCGGCAATGAAGGAGATCGAATCGCTGCGCGCCGGGATGCTGCTGGTCGCCACCCCGGACCTGCGGGACCCGCACTTCCGGCGGACGGTGGTGTACCTGGTCGCCCACGGCGACGACGGCACGGTCGGGGTGATCCTGAACCGGCCCAGCGAGACGGCGGTGCAGAACGTTTTGCCGACCTGGGCGTCACACACCTCCAAGCCGCACGCGGTGTTCGCCGGCGGCCCGGTGCAAACGTCCGCCGCGATGTGCCTCGGGGTGTGCCGGATGGGGACGAACCCGCGGGAGGTCGACGGGGTGGTCGGGGTGATCGGGCCTGTGGTGCTGGTGGATCTGGACGCGGACCCGCAGGTCGTCGCCCAGTCGCTGCGCGGGATCCGGATCTACGCCGGCCGGGCCGGCTGGGACGCCGAGCAGCTGGTCGACGAGATCGTGGACGGCTCGTGGTACGTGATCCCGGGGTTGCCCGACGACATCATCGCCGGGCCGCGGACCGATCTGTGGTTCTCGGTGCTGCGCCGACAGTCGTTCCCGCTGGCGATGATGGCCTATCACCCCGGCGACCTGACCCGGAACTGAGCGTGGAACCGCGGGCTCGGCGACCCTGACACCGGCGCGCTGTCCGCCCAGCGGCACCGTTCGCAACAACCTGTGCTGACCCGCACAACGTGTCCGTCGGTTGTCCGGTAGCTGCAGAGGTTGTTCTGACCCAGATCCGTGGGTAGCGAGCGCCGTTTGGGTCGTGTCGGGAACGGGGTGATGCCCTCTGACGTGGGAAAA
>Ga0208851_1000059_pt1 | contig 46316 bp, 44 predicted proteins | sample NGESurshal092012_FD_184481 | JGI IMG/M metagenome (GOLD analysis project Ga0208851, IMG submission 184481) | Arctic peat soil microbial communities from Barrow, Alaska - NGEE Surface sample 415-2 shallow-092012 (SPAdes) | ecosystem: Environmental > Terrestrial > Soil > Wetlands > Peat ... | reverse complement strand
CGCGGCGAGCGCCCGAAGTCGGGGGTCCGGGTCACCCAGGGCCTGGCCAATCGCTGTTCCAGCAGGACCGTACGGCGCACGTGACGAGGGGAGGAGCAGCAGGAACACCACCACCGCGAGGCCGACCTGGAAAAACGCCTTGCTTGCCGGGTACTTGCGAGCGTTGGCCAGACCGAAACGGTACACCGCGAAGCAGACGATGAAGGCGGCGAAGACCCAGGGGGTCACCTGCTCCAGCGGCACCGGGAGCCGGCCCGGGAACCGCCGCCCGAAGAACGCCAGCCCCGCGGAGGCGAGGAGCAGGAGGTACAGCGTCACCCCTAGCCCTGGCCCCAGCCGGAGCCCACCGATGGACGGCGCAGGGGCTTGCGCACCTGCTCCTCTGCTTAGATTGTGTTCCGGAGTCATCGAAACCGACCGTGGTACCCGCCCCGGGATGCTACTGGTCCCATCCGACCCCTTCATGGCGTCCTGGGAACGCAAACGCCAGCCCGACGACGTGCCCACCCCCGTGGCCGTCGCGGTGTCTGATTACTGCCGGCGCGCGGGCGCTCCGGCATCTCCACGCTCGGTGCGGGACGCGCTGTCGGTGCTGCTCGAGTCGGACGACTTCCGCGTCCGGGCGGTGACCGACGCGGAGCCCCCGGTCCGGCCCCTGGGGCCGTTCGCGGTCGTGGACCTGGCACGAGGCACTGCACCGGACACGGCCGGGCTCCGCGAGCGCTCGGGGTACTACGCGCTGGTCGAGGAGGTGCTCGCGCTCCAGGACGCGCAGACCGCAGCCCAGCCCGCACCGGCCTTGCCGGCCGAGCATGCTCCGGGTTCCCGACCCCTCGAGTCGCCCTCCCCTCCGCCTGCTTCGTCGCCGCCGGACCGAGGGTCCGCGCGGCCGGCGAGCGCCGGACCGGCAACTCCACAGGGGCCGTCTGTCGCCGAGCGGATCGCCCCTCGCCGGCGTGCGGCGCAGACGCCTGCCGAGCCTCGCGGGCGCTTCACCCAGGTCGAATCCGAGCGATCGCCCATCGAGGCGCTCGAGGCTCCCACTGGCCGCGCCACGCTCGAGACCCTGCTGGCGCAGCACGGGCACCGACCCGCGCTGCTGCGGGCGCTCGCCCAGGGATACGCCGGTCGCCGCGGGACGGACCCCTCCGCGGCCGAGCTGGACGCCCTCCTCGGCGCGCACGGCCTCATCGCCGCGGTCGAGGAAGGCGAGCGCAGCCTCGTGCTCGCGGCGCTGTCGGAGCACCGGGGAGCGCTCGGGCGCGTCGCCTGGGCCCTGGGGCTGCGCGGCCAGGAGCTCGAGGGGCTCATCTCCGGGCTCGGGCTCGGCGTCGAGGTGGAACGGCTCCGCGAGCGCTTCCGTCGCGAGGCGCTGAATCCGGCGAGCTGGACGGCCCGGCTGGACCTGCTCGGGCGGCGGAAGTACCTCGAGGACCTCGGAATCGCGCGCGAGTTCGAGGAACGCCTGAGAGCGGACCTGCTCCGCGAGCTCCAGGCGGTCGGGGGCGGCGAGGACGCTCACCCCCATCTGGCACGCCGGCTCGGGGCACCCCCGACCCTGGTCGGCCGCGCGCTCGAGCGACTCGGACTTCTCCCGGAGGCGAACGCCTCGTTACGCTGAACCCCGCACGCCATGCCCATCTACGAATACGAGTGCAGCCAGTGCCACCAGACCTCGGACGCTCTCCAGAAGGTCAACGATCCCCCTCCTGAAGCTTGCCCCCACTGCGGTGCGCAGCACACGCTCTCCCGGCTCGTCAGCCGGACCAGCTTCGTCCTCAAGGGCGGCGGCTGGTCCGCGGACCTCTACTCCTCGAGCAAGTCGAAGGAGAGCCCCGCCAAGACCGAGAGCGCCACCCCGCCCGCGTCGTCCCCCGCGCCGTCCAGCGGTGGCGGAGACAAGGGCAGCTCGGGTTCGAGCTCGTCCGGGTCATCGGGCAGCGGCCCCACGAACTCTGCTCCGAAGGTCGCCGCCGCCAAGGCGTGAGCTGGCGCCCTGGTGCGGCCCGTCCTCTTCCTCCTCCCTGCCGTGCTCGCCGGCTGTGCGGGACGCACCGCCATGGGTGTCGAGGACCGCCAGGCGGTGATCCGCGCCGCGCGATTGGCGCCCTCGCGCTGGGTCGCCGTCTCCTGTGTCCGCGTGCACCTCGAGGCGAGCCCTGGCACGACGTTCCTTCTGGGCGGGCCCCTCGAGGAGCAGGATCCTCGCTGGCCGGGCAGGAGCGAGGGCGTGCTCCCGGCGGGGACACCAGTCCGGATCCTCGACATCGCGTTCCCCGGGGCCCAGGCGCTCGCCGGCAGGCCGACCGGAACGCCGCGCGACCGGGTCTGGGTTCGCCTCGGCCTTCCCGGGGGGACCGTGGCGACCCTTCCGGTCCCCGACGAGGCGCGCTCCGAGCAGGAGTTCTGGGGCGTCCTCGAGACGTGGGTGACCCGGCTCGATCCCTCGCTGCAGATCGCCGGGTGGAACGACGCGGTGGTCGAGGCGGTGCGGACACGGCACACCGTCATCGAGATGCCCGAGGCGGCGCTGCTCGCGGCCTGGGGTCCTCCGCTCCGGCGGGACCAGCGCTTCGAGGCCGGGGCGCGGCGCGAGACCTGGACCTGGCCGGGGGGACTCCGCCGCGCGCAGCTGCTCGACGGACAGCTGGTCGAGTCGTGGGCCCCCGACGCTACCGGAACCGCCCCCTGAACCCGACCTTCTTCTTGCGGGGCCGCTCGAGCTCGCGGGCCTCACCGGGGCGGCCCAGGCGGGGCAGCTCGCCCACCATCACCGGCCAGTAGGCCTTGCCGCGGAGCGCGGCCAGCAGGTCGGCCTGGGTGGTGAGCCGATCGCGGAAGAAGGTCGCTCCCCGCCCGACCTCGTCGAGCGCCGTCCTGGCGTCGCTGCCGCCCACGCAGGGCAGCCCGAGCTTCTCGGCGGCCTCGATCGCGAGGTCGTTGGCGGGCTGGCGCACCCGGGCGTTGTAGCCCTCCACGGCCGACAGCCCCTGCACGCTCAGCACCTGGTCCAGCGCGGGCGTGGGGAAGTCACGGTCGTAGGGCCGGGCGGCGACGACCACCGCGCCGAGCGAGAGCACCTTGGGAATGCACTCGGCCGCGCTCCAGGGTTTCTCCCGGTTGCTGCCCCAGAGCTGCACCGGCTCGGGCACCTGCTCCGGACGGAGGAAGAAGCACAGGAACTGTCCGCGGTCGGTCGCCAGCTCGAGGCCCACGAAGATGCGCAGCTGAGTCCGGACCTGGAGCTCGAACAGCTCGTCGGATCCGTCCTGGGTGTTGGTCTCGGTGAACGCCACCCCCTCGAGCCCGAGCGCGGCGGCCCGCTCGACGACGGCGCGGGGGTCGAGGTCGCACCCGCGTGAGAGGTGCGAATGAACGTGGAGGTCGATCAGCATGGTCGGTAGGAGGGCCGCGGCTAGCACGGACCCCCTCCCGCGTCGAGCCGCTCAGGCGAAGGCGAGCGGCTGCTCGAAGGCGGGCTTCTGGCCACGCTCTTCCTGGGTGCGGATGAGGTAGCCCATCAGCATCAGCGACGAACCGTTCTGGAGCACCCGCTCCGGGTCACGGGCGATCAGCGTCGCGCTGTACGACATGAAGAACTGCGCCAGATCCTCGCCCGCCTCCCGGGTGATCATCGCATGGAGCTGCCTGGGATCCATGCGCTGGATCTCCTGGATGAAACGAACCGCCGCGTCTTTCTTGTTCTTCAAGACTTCGCCCTCGCCCCGCCGCCCGATGCCTTCTCGATGAGGTTGGCCACGGCGCACCATGGGCGCCACCGCTCTTTGACACCCGTTCCGGCCGTATGCCATACAGCCAGGCGGGCGGCGGTCCCGGAGGGGGTTCGGCGCATGTTCACGGGCGTGAAGGTGTTCTCCGCCACCAAGGCGCGGGATCGCGACGAGCTGGGTGAGAACGTCACCCGCTGGCTGAAGAGCAACGCGGATCTCGAGGTCGTCGACCGCGTCGTACGCCAGTCGAGCGACAACGAATTCCACTGCTACTCGCTGATCCTCTTCTACCGCGAGAGGCCGCGCGCGCCCGGGACCTCGGCGCCCTGAGCGGAAGCGCGGCAGCGAGAGACCGCGGGTGAACAGTGGCCCGGCCCGCTGCATCGGTCGGCGCAAGGTACCCCACCCTCCATCGTGTACAGCTTCGGGCCCAGCATGGCCCCGAACGCCCCCTCCGCCCCGCCGCGCGCCGAGAGCACCGGCCACGCCGGGAGCATGGTCATCGAGGCGGTGACCCCCGAGCTCGACGGTGGCCGCTCCGCGGTGAAGCGAATCGCCGGGGAGCCGCTCCACGTCGAGGCCGATGTCTTCAAGGAAGGACACGACGCTCTCGCCGCCGTGGTGTGGTGGCGCCAGATCTCACCCGCGGCCGAGGCCGGTCCCTGGCGGGCAGTGCCGATGCACCCGCTCGGGAACGACCGGTGGGCGGCGGACGTGACGCTCGGGCCACCGGGGCGGGTGGTCTTCACCGTCGAGGCCTGGCCGGACCTGTACCGGAGCTGGGTCTCGGAGCTGGAGCGCAAGGTGGCGGTCGGCCGCGACGTGCGCAGCGAGCTGCTCGAGGGTGCGGCGCTCCTCCGGGCCTGTTCCGCCAGGGCGGACGCCGCGCACGCGACCCACGACGCGCAGCTCCTGGACGAGGCGGCGGCGACGCTCGAAGGCCCGCCGGTGGACGCCATCTCGCGGGCCGCCGAGGAGCGGGTGATCGACGCCGCCGCCCGCCACCCGGACCGGAGCATCGGCCGGCGCGACCCGCTCGAGCGCCCGGTCCTCGTCGAGCGAGAGCGCGCCCGGAGCGGCGCCTGGTACGAGCTCTTTCCAAGGAGCGCCGCGCACGGCGAACGGCACGGCACCTTTCGCGACGTCGAGGCGCTGCTCCCCGAGGCAGAGCGGCTCGGCTTCGACGTGGTCTACCTCCCGCCCATCCACCCCATCGGGCGCACGGCCCGGAAGGGGACGAACAACGCTTCGAAGGCGGAGCCGGGAGACGTGGGGAGCCCCTGGGCCATCGGCGCGCGCGAGGGAGGGCACACCGCGGTTCACCCCGAGCTGGGCACCCTCGACGACTTCCGCCGCCTCGTCGGACGCGCCGCCGAGCACGGACTGGAGGTGGCGCTGGACCTCGCCTACCAGTGTGCGCCCGACCACCCCTGGGTCACCGAGCATCCGGAGTGGTTCCAGCACCGCCCCGACGGCACCATCAAGACCGCGGAGAACCCCCCCAAGCGCTACGACGACATCGTCAACTTCGACTTCCTCGGACCCGGGCGGAGCACGCTCTGGCCGGCGCTGCTGGACGTCGTGCTGTTCTGGCTGGAGCGCGGCATCCGCATCTTCCGCGTCGACAACCCGCACACCAAGCCGCTGCCCTTCTGGGAATGGCTGCTCGGCGAGGTGCGCGAGCGCGACCCCGGCGTGGTCTTCCTCTCCGAGGCCTTCACCCGCCCGAAGCTGATGCGCGCCCTGGCCAAGCTCGGCTTCAGCCAGAGCTACACCTACTTCACCTGGCGGAACCACAAGCGCGAGCTCACCGAGTACTTCCAGGAGCTGCGCCGTCCCGAGTGGGCGGATGCGATGCGCCCGAACCTCTGGCCCAACACGCCGGACATCCTCCCCGAGCTCCTCCAGCGCGGCGGGCCTCCCGCCTTCCGCATCCGGGTCGCCCTGGCCGCCACGCTCGGCGCCTCGTACGGGATCTACTCGGGCTACGAGTTCTGCGACGCCGGCGTGCTGAAGGGCGAGGAGTACCGGGACAGCGAGAAGTACCAGCTGGTGGACTGGCGGGCCCGCCGCTCCGGCGACATCCGCGAGTGGATCGCGCGACTCAACGAGGTCCGCCACGCCGAGCCCGCCCTCCAGCGGGACGACGGGCTGCAGTTCCTCGAGTGCGACGACCCCCAGGTCCTCTTCTTTGGCAAGCGCACCGCGGACGGCACGAGTCAGGTGCTCGTCGCGGTGAGCCTCGATCCGTACCGCACCCACACCTCGGAGCTGCAGCTGCCGCTCGAGCGGTACGGGCTCGGGGGGCGCGAGGTGGTGGAGGTGGAGGAGCGGCTCGGAGGCGAGCGCCAGCTCTGGCGCGGCCAGACCACCCCCGTGACGCTCACCCCCGAGAGGCCCGCGGCGGTCTGGACGGTGCGGGCGCCGGCACGGACCGAGCAGGCCTTCGACTACTTCTACTGAGCAGGGCGGCAATGACCTCCGACGACCCGCTGTGGTTCAAGTCGGCCATCATCTACGAGCTGCACGTCCGCGCGTTCTTCGACTCGAACGGCGACGGCAAGGGCGACATCCAGGGCCTCATCACCCGGCTCCCCTACCTTCAGGATCTGGGCGTCAATTGCCTCTGGCTCCTGCCGATGTACCCGAGCCCGCTCCGCGACGACGGCTACGACATCGCCGACTTCTACGCCATTCACCCGGACTACGGGACGCTCGAGGACTTCCAGCGGCTGGTGGACGCGGCCCACGCCCGCGGCATCCGGGTCCTCACCGAGCTGGTGGTGAACCACACCAGCGATCAGCACCCCTGGTTCCAGGAGGCGCGCAGCCGGCCCGACAGCCCGAAGCGCCACTGGTACGTCTGGAGTGACACCGATCAGAAGTATCAGGGCGCGCGGATCATCTTCACCGACACCGAGCGCTCGAACTGGACCTGGGATCCCCTGGCCAAGCAGTACTTCTGGCATCGCTTCTTCAGCCACCAGCCCGACCTCAACTACGACAACCCCGAGGTCCAGGAGGAGATGCTGAACATCATGCGCTTCTGGCTGCGCATGGGCGTGGACGGGTTCCGCTGCGACGCCGTGCCCTACCTCTTCGAGCGCGAGGGGACCAACTGCGAGAACCTCCCGGAGACGCATGCATTCTTGAAGAAGCTGAGGGCGACCATCGACTCCGAGTTCCAGGGCCGCGTGCTGCTCGCCGAGGCCAACCAGTGGCCCTCGGACGTGCGCGTCTACTTCGGTGACGGCGACGAGTTCCACATGGGGTTCCACTTCCCGGTGATGCCCCGCCTCTTCATGTCGGTGCGGCGCGAGGAGCGGACGCCGATCGTCGAGATCATGCAACAGACGCCGGACATCCCCGAGACGTGCCAGTGGGCCATCTTCCTGCGAAACCACGACGAGCTGACGCTGGAGATGGTGACCGACGAGGACCGCGACTACATGTACCGCGAGTACGCCAAGGACCCGCGGATGAAGCTGAACCTGGGCATCCGCCGCCGGCTCGCCCCGCTCATGGACAGCGGCCGGCGGCGGCTCGAGCTGCTCCACTCGCTCCTCTTCAGCCTGCCCGGCACGCCGGTCATGTACTACGGCGACGAGATTGGCATGGGCGACAATATCTTCCTCGGCGACCGGAACGGGGTCCGGACGCCCATGCAGTGGACGCCGGACCGCAACGCGGGCTTCAGCCGCGCCGACTACGCCCGACTCTACGCCCCGGTCATCGCGGACACGGTGTACGGCTACCAGGCACTCAACGTGGAGGCCCAGGAGGCGAATCCTGGCTCACTCCTGAACTGGGTTCGGGAGTTGATCCGGGTCCGCAAGCAGCACCCGGCCCTGTGGATGGGCAAGCTCCGGTTCGTGAACCCGACGAACCGCAAGGTGATGGCCTTCGTGCGCTCCGCTACGGAGGAGACCCTCCTCTGCCTCTGCAACCTCGCCCGCGGCGCACAGCCGGCCGAGCTCGAGCTCACGGAGTGGCAGGGCTGGACGCCCATCGAGCTCTTCGCGGAGACCGCGTTCCCCGCCATCACCGACCGGCCGTACCAGCTCTCGCTCGGTGCGTACGGGTTCTACTGGTTCCGGCTCCAGCCGCCGGCGGGAGGGAGCGCCTCATGACGGCCACCATCGAGGAGCTCACCGACTGGCTGAAGCACCAGCGCTGGTTCGGCGGCAAGGGCGTCCCCATCTCCAGGGTGGAGGTGCTGGAGCGCATCCCGCTGCAGTCGGCCAGCGAGGCCGAGTTCAGCATCGTCCGGGTGAGCTACGTGCTCGGCTCGGCCGAGACGTATTTGGTGCTGCTCCAGCGAACGGCCGATGGCACGCTGCGCGATGCGCTGGAGGATCCCGGCGTCGCCCGCGCCATCCTTGCCTTCGCCCGGGATGGGCGGCACGTGCCGCTCGGGTCGGGAATGGTGCGGAGCGAGACCATCGGCGACGGGGCAGGTCTCCTGGCCGCGCTGCCTCGCGACCCGGTCGTGCGGGCGCTCGGGGTCGAGCAGAGCAACACCAGCGTGGTGCTCGACGAGCGGGTGCTGCTCAAGATCCTCCGCAAGCTCGAGGTCGGACTCTCGCCCGAGGTGGAGATGGGCCGGTTCCTCGCGATGCACGGATTCCGCGCCACCCCACAGCTCCTGGCGGCGCTGACTCTCGAGGGCCCGAGCGCGAGCGAGCTGGCCCTGCTCTACGCCTTCGTGCCGAACCAGGGGGACGGCTGGGAGTACCTCACCGGGGCCCTCCGCGCCGCCCCGGTGCCCACGCCCGAGGTGCTGCGCCGGCTGGAGCGGCTCGGGACGCGGGTGGGCGAGCTCCACCGGGTCCTCGCCTCCGACGCCGCGGATCCGGCCTTCGCCCCGGAGCCCATCCACCAGGAGGACCTCCAGCGATGGAGCAGCTCCATCGTCGGCGAGCTCGGCGTCACCCTGGCCAAGGCCGCCTCACGCTTCCCCGAGCTGGTCGACCGGCAGGATGCGCTCACCGAGCGAGCGAAAGCGCTGGCCTCCGTCGCGCCATCGGGTCAGAAGATCCGCCAGCATGGGGACCTTCACCTCGGGCAGGCCCTCTGGACCGGTGACGACTGGATGGTGATCGACTTCGAGGGTGAACCGGCGCGCCCCTACGCCGCACGGAGGGAAAAGCACACCCCGCTGCGTGACGTCGCGGGGATGCTCCGCTCCTTCTCCTATGCCGCGGCCGTGGCCGAGGTGCCGCCGCCCGCGAGAATGCGCTCGGTGGGCGCGGCGAAGACGGCCTTCCTCCAGGGGTGGCGCGCCGCGGTCGAGGGCACCGGGCTCCTGGCGGCGAGCGTGGAGGACACCCGGGTGATGCTCGATGTGCTGGAGCTGGAGAAGACGCTCTACGAGCTGCGCTACGAGCTGCAGATGCGACCCGACTGGGCGTACATCCCCGCCGAGGGGCTGGCATGACCGCCGCCGCCGCCGGGGACGCCGGCCTCCAGGGCGCGCTGGATGCCATCCGCACGCTGCACCACCCCGAGCCGCACCAGATCCTGGGCGCTCACCCCGAGCCAGGCGGAGGCACCGTGGTGCGGGCCTACCGGCCGGATGCCGAGGGCATCACCGTCGTCGCCGACGACGGTGACGAATGGCCGATGCGCCCGCTGGGTCAGGGCCTCTTCGAGGCACGGGCCCCCCGCGCCATCGGGCCGTATCACCTCTGCGTCAGCTACCCCGGCGACAGACGCTTCACGCTCGGAGACCCGTACCGGTTCTGGCCCACGCTCGGCGAGCTCGACGCGTACCTGGTCAACGAGGGCCGGCACCAGCGGCCCTGGGACCGGCTCGGCGCCCACCCGATGCTCCACGGCGGCACCGCCGGAACTGCGTTCGCGGTCTGGGCGCCCACCGCCGCCGGCGTCTCGGTGGTCGGCGATTTCAACGGCTGGGACGGCCGGCTCCACCCGATGCGCCGGATGGGTGGCTCGGGCATCTGGGAGCTCTTCGTCCCCGAGCTGGGCGATGGCGCCCGCTACAAGTTCGAGATCCGCCCGGCCGGAGGAGGCCCTCCGTTCCTGAAGGTGGACCCGTACGCCTTCAGGACCGAGGTGCCACCGCAGAACGCCTCGGTCGTCCACGCGCTCGACCGCTACCAGTGGCGGGATGCCGGCTGGATGGAGCAGCGGGCCCGTGGAGAGCTCCTCGCGCGGCCAATGAGCATCTACGAGGTGCACCTCGGCAGCTGGCGGCGAGTCCCAGAAGAGGGGAATCGTCCACTCACCTACCGCGAGCTGGGGGTCGAGCTCGCCGCGTACTGCCAGGACATGGGCTTCACCCATGTGGAGCTGCTGCCCGTGGCGGAGCACCCCTTCGGCGGCTCGTGGGGGTACCAGGTCGGCAATTACTTCGCGCCCAGCGCCCGCTTCGGCCACCCCGACGACTTCCGCTTCCTGGTGGATCACCTGCACCAGGAGGGCATCGGCGTCCTCGTCGACTGGGTGCCGGGCCACTTCCCGCGTGACGTCTGGGGGCTGGGCCGCTTCGACGGCACGGCGCTGTTCGAGCACGCCGACCCGCGGCAGGGCGAGCAGCCCGACTGGGGCACCTACGTCTTCAACTTCGGCCGCAACGAGGTGCGCAACTTCCTGGTGGGCAACGCGCACTTCTGGCTCGAGCAGTACCACGTGGACGGCCTGCGGGTGGACGCGGTCGCGTCCATGCTCTACCTCGACTATTCGAGGCAGCCCGGGCAGTGGGTCCCGAACCGGTCGGGCGGCCGCGAGAACGAGGACGCCATCGCGTTCCTCCGCGAGCTGAATGCCTCGGTGCGCGCGCGGCACCCCGGCGTGCACGTCATCGCCGAGGAGTCGACGGCCTGGCCCAGGGTGACCGCGCCGGTCGGCGAGGGCGGGCTCGGCTTCACCCTCAAGTGGAACATGGGGTGGATGCACGACACCCTGAAGTACTTCGGCAGCGACCCGCTGTTCCGGATGCACGAGCACAACAAGCTGACGTTCGGGCTGCTGTACGCCTACAGCGAGCGGTACGTGCTTCCGCTCTCGCACGATGAGGTCGTGCACATGAAGGGCTCCCTCTGGGGGCGCATGCCCGGGCAAGACGAGCAGAAGGCGGCCAACCTGCGCGCCCTGCTCGGCTGGATGTGGGCGCACCCCGGCCGCAAGCTCCTCTTCATGGGTGGCGAGCTCGGCCAGCCCGCCGAGTGGAACCACGACAAGAGCCTCGACTGGCACCTCCTGGCCGACCCGGCGCACGCCGGCATCCAGGCCCTGGTCCGAACCCTCAACCAGCTGTACGTGCAGCACCCCGCCCTGCACGCCCAGGATGACCGGTCGGATGGCTTCCAGTGGATCCAGGCCGACGCGGCGAGCAACAACGTCTACGCATTCCTGCGCCGCGACCGCTCGGGACGCACCATCGCCTGCATCGCCAACCTGGCCAACCAGGCCTGGCCCGGCTACCGGCTCGGCGCGCCCACGGCGGGGGCCTGGGAGCGCATCCTCGATACGGACGCCTCGGCCGTCGGCGGACGTGACCGGAGCGGCCCCTCGACGGTGCGCACCGAGCACGTCCCGTGGGATGCCATGCCGGAGTCCCTGCTGCTCGACCTCGCGCCGCTGACCGTCCAGTGGTTGCTGTCTCCTGGCCCGTCGCGCTGACACGCGTTGTGAAGCCGAGGGAGGCCGTGCTTTGACGGGCGACCTCTCATGCTCGGGACCCGCGAGGCGCTGCTCTTCCTGACGGTGGTGGTGGTGGCGGTCCCGCTCTTCAAGCGGCTCGGCCTCGGCTCGGTGCTGGGCTACCTCGTGGCGGGCGCGCTGATCGGCCCGCACGGGCTGCGGCTCATCCCGGACGTGGAGGCGGTGGGCCACCTGGCGGAGCTGGGGGTCGTGCTCCTGCTCTTCCTCATCGGCCTGGAGCTGCAGCCGCGCAGGCTGTGGGAGCTGCGCGCCCGCGTGTTCGGGGTGGGCGGGGCGCAGGTGGCGTTCAGCGGGGCGCTGCTCGCGGTGGGCGCGCGGGTCCTCGGACTCTCGTGGCAGGCCGCGCTCGTCACCGGGCTCGGGCTCTCGCTGTCCTCCACGGCCTTCGTGCTGCAGCTCCTCGGAGAGCGAAACGAGCTCGCCACCCCGCCTGGCCAGACCGCGTTCGGCATCCTCCTCTTCCAGGACCTGGCGGTCATCCCGCTGCTCGCGGTTCTCCCGCTCCTCGGCCCCGCGGGCGCCCACGTCGACACCTCCTGGGTCCCGCTGGCGAAGGCGGCGGGGCTCATCGTGGCCATCGTGGTCGTCGGACGGACGCTGCTCCGACCGGCATTCCGGCTCGTCGCGTCCGCCCGGAGTCAGGAGGTCTTCACCGCCTCGGCGCTCCTCATCGCCCTCGGGACGGCCCTCCTCGTCTCCGCGGTGGGGCTGAGCGCAGCGCTCGGAGCGTTCATGGCCGGGGTGCTCCTGGCCGACTCGGAGTACCGGCACGAGCTGGAGGCGGACATCGAGCCCTTCCGGGGGCTCCTGATGGCGCTCTTCTTCGTCTCCGTCGGCATGTCGGTGGCGCTCGAGCTCCTCGTGCAGCGCCCGGTCCTCGTCGCGGGGCTCGTGCTGGGGATGACCGCGCTCAAGGTGCTCTCCATCGGCGCGCTCGGCCGGCGGGTGCTCGGGGGCTGGCCGGCGGGCTGGGAGCTCGGCGTGCTGCTGTCGCAGGGGGGCGAGTTCGCCTTCGTGCTCTTCGGGCTCGCGGTCTCCTACGAGATCCTCTCGGGCCCGCTCCGGGACACCCTGGTCCTGGTGGTGAGCCTGTCGATGGCGCTCACCCCCCTGCTCACCCTGGCCTACGATCGCCTCGTCGCGCCGAGGCTCCGCAGCCGCGATGACCGGCCGTATGATCGGGACGTGGAGCAGGACTCCCCGGTCATCATCGCCGGCTTCGGCCGCTTCGGTCAGGTGGTCGGGCGGGTGCTGCGCGCCCGCGGCATCCCCTTCACCGCGATGGACGCCGACCCGGCGCAGATCGACTTCCTCAAGCGCTTCGGGAACAAGGTCTTCTACGGAGACGCCTCGCGGCTGGACCTGCTCCGCGCGGCCCGGGCGGACAAGGCTCGGCTGTTCGTCCTGGCCATCGACGACGTGCAGGCCTCGGTCCGCACCGCGCGCGAGGTGCAGGAGCACTTCCCCCACCTCGTCATCTTCGCCCGTGCCCGGAACCGCGCCCACGCCTACCAGCTGATGGAGCTGGGCATCCAGCACGTGTCGCGGGAGACGTTCCTCTCGAGCCTGGAGCTGACGGGAGAGGTGCTTCAGGAGCTCGGCTTCACCTACTCGGACGCGCGCTCCACGCTCGACCGGTTCCGCGAGCACGACGAGCGGATGCTCCAGGAGTCGTTCCGGTTCCAGCGAGACGAGAAGAAGCTCATCGAGATCGCCGAACGCTCGCGCCGCGAGCTCGAGTCCCTGTTCGCCCGCGACACCGGGGAGGAGCGCAAGAGCGCGTGAGGGCGCTGGCACCCCAGATCCGGCCGGCCGTGCCAGCCGATGCGCCCGCCATCGCGCGGGTCCAGGTGCTCACCTGGCAGCAGACCTACCGGGGCATCCTGCCCGACCCATTCCTGGACGCCCTCGACGTGGAGCGGAGCGCCGACAGCTGGCGGAACGTCGTCTCCGACCGGCGACGGATCACCCACGTCGTGGACGACCCCGGCGTGGTGGGCTTCTGCACCGCCGGACCCTCCCGTGGCGAGTCGGGCGGCTACCGCGGAGAGGTGGAGGCCATCTACGTGCACCCGGCGGAGCAGGCGCGGGGGCATGGGACCGCCCTCATCCGTGCGGCGATGGGCTGGCTGGCCGAGCGGAGGCTGAGGCCGGTCCTGGTCTGGGCGCTCGAGGCCAACACCGCGGCGCACGGCTTTTACCAGGCGCTCGGGGCGCAGCGGCTGGACACGCGCCTGCTGCGGATCGCCGACGCGCTCTATCCCGAGGTCGGCTTCGGCTGGCCCGAGGCCCCCCTCACTGGTCGCTGATGGGCCCGTGCTTCACCACCTCGAAGTCATGCCCCTTGATCCGCATCAGCGAGCGGGTCTCCTGGTCCGAGAAGCGGGGGTCCGGCGCTCCGGACAGCCACCAGCTGGTGCCTCCCCCGTTGTCGGCGACGATCATCCCGTAGCGCTTCAGGGCCTGGAGGATGACCTGCATCCGCCGGCTAAAGCCCGAGATGTCCACATCCTTCTTCAGCCGGACCCGGAGGCCCATCGGCGGGCAGCTGGAGCCGGTGGGACAGGTGCCGGCGGCGTGCGTGGCCGGCCAGACGAAACCCCGCTGGCTGTGGCCGACGATGAAACGCAGCGCATGGTCGATGGTCCCTGAATCCACCTCGTCCCAGCGAACGAGGCCCGGGAAGATGGGGAGCCCCGCCGCGTCGGCCGAGGTCCAGCGGAGCGGCCGGGTGTGGTTGGAGCGGAGATTCCACCGCGCCCCGTTGGACGCGCGCCAGGAGCCGTCGCCGTTCGGTGCGCCCTGGAAGAGCTCGTAGAGGAAGCCACGCTCCCGGTCGACCACGATGACGTGACGGTCCAGCGAGGGATCGGGCTGGGCTGACGGGGGAATCGGGAATGGCCCCGGGTCGCTCTCCTGCGGGTAGCCCCCGTAGGAGACGTGGACCATCGGCTGGTCCTTGCCAACCTCCACGTAGGGGACGCCGTCCCCCTCTGAATCCCACGCGGCGACGAGCGGGTCGGCGGCGCCCATCTCTGCGATGTACGCGTCGGATGCGGGGTCGACCGGGTCTCCGTCGACGCGGGTGTTCCAGGGGCTGTACCAGGGCAGGCCGGCGCGCGACCGCTCGGAGCGAGCCATCGGGGGCTGTACCTTGCTTGTCTGGTTCGCCCCCTGCTCGGTGCTCCGGCGCCCATCGCTCGGACGTTCCGGGCGCGACGTCGGCGCCGTCACAGGTCGAGGCCTTCGCACCGGCGCCCCTGGACGTCGGCTTAGCCAACCTTCCCAAGCGTCTCGATCCACGCCTCGGGAAGCTCCGCCGCCCGGGCGCCCCGGACCAGCGCCTCGACGAACCTCGGGCTCACCGGTCCGTCCAGGCTCCGGCGGGCCGGCGCCGTGGTGAACGCCGTGGCGACCCGCTCCCCGGCGGCGCTCCGCACCCGGACGTCGCGCTCGACGCACATGTGCGTGATCGCGCCCTCCTTGTGCTGGATGATCGGCCAGTCCTTCGGCGCGATCTCGAACACCACCCCGTGCACCACGGTCCCGAGGCGGTCCTCCAGTCCGGCCACCCGTCCACCCCACCAGCGCGAAGGGAAGTCGTAGACCAGCCCGAGGTCCCGCGCCTGGGCGCGGCTCCCCGCCGGCAGGTCGAAGAAGTCGTACCCGTGCTGGTGCCGCCACTCCTCGAAGGCCGCCCGGTCGAGGATGGTGGAGTACGCGAAGTAGGACCGCGCCGGCCCGTCTCCCAGCCTCTCCCTCGCTGCCATCACTTGCTCGAAGTGGGCGTCCATGGGGTCTCCGTCTGAGCCAGCCGGCTGTGGCGGCGGCCGTACAGGAAATAGAGCGCGATCCCCGCCGCCTGCCACACCGCGAATCGCATCCAGGTGATGAACGGCAGGTACGCCATCAGGATCCCGCAGCAGACGACCGAGAAGAACGGCAGCACCGGGACCCCGGGGCACCGGAACGGCCGGTGTCGCCCGGGATCCGTCCGCCGCAGCACGATGACACCCACCGAGACCAGCACGAAGGCGAACAGGGTTCCGATGTTGGTGAACTCGATGGCCTCGTTGATGTCCACGAACATCGCCGGGATGCCCACGAACACACCGGTGAGGATGGTCGTGACGTACGGCGTCCGGTACCGCGGGTGCACCTTCGCCGCCCAGGCTGGCAAGAGCCCATCGCGGGCCATCACCATGAAGATGCGCGGCTGACCGAGCTGGAAGACGAGCAGCACCGCGGTCATCGCAATGACCGCCCCGAACGAGAGGATGCCGGCCAGCGCCTGCAGCCCGGCGGACTGGAGCGCCTTGGCCAGGGGGTCACCCACGCCGAGTTCCCGCCAGCTCACCATCCCGGTGAGCACGATGGTCACTGCGGCATAGAGGACGGTACAGACTGCCAAGGTGGCGATCATCGCCCGGGGGATGTCGCGCTGCGGGTTCCGTGCCTCCTCGGCGGTGGTGGAGACGGCGTCGAAGCCGATGTACGCGAAGAAGATGAGCGAGGCGCCGCTGAGGATTCCGCGAAGCCCGTTCGGGGCAAACGGCGTCCAGTGCTCCGGCCGGACGTAGAACGCGCCTACCCCGATGAAGCCAACCACCATGACCAGCTTCAGCAGGACCATCGCGGTGTTCACCCGGGCGCTCTCCTGGATGCCGAGGACCAGGAGCACGGTGAGCAGGGCGACGATGACCCCAGCAGGCAGGTTCAGGACGATGGGCACGCCGAACAGGTGTGGCGCCGCCGCGAGCAGGCCCGGCGTCTGACGGGCGTGGTCGAGCGTGGTGGAGAGCCAGTCCGGCAGGGCGAGCCCGAGCCCTGCCAGGAGCGACTTGAAGTAGTCCGCCCAGCTCACCGCCACCGCCACGTTGCCCACGGCGTACTCGAGGATGAGGTCCCAGCCGATGATCCAGGCCAGGAGCTCGCCCAGGGTGACGTACGCGTAGGTGTAGGCGCTCCCCGCCACGGGGACCATGGAGGCCATCTCGGCGTAGCAGAGCGCCGCGAAGCCGCAGGCCACCGCGACCAGGATGTACGACAGGACGAGCGCCGGCCCCGCGGCCACGTGCGACCCCCCGCCGGCTGCGGCCGTGCCTGGCGAGCTGAAGATGCCGGCGCCGATGACCGCGCCGATGCCCAGGGCGGTCAGGGAAAACACGCCGAGCGAACGTTTGAGCTGGTGTTCGGAGCGATCAGCGTCGGCCTGGCACGCTTCCACGGCCTTCCGGCGGAGCAGGGACCCGGGCATGAAGACCCGGCGTCCTAGCACGGCATCCGCAGACCGCGATGCTGCGTGCGCAGGAGTTGCGCGGTTCTCCCTCGTGGCCAGCGGAGCGACCGCGGGACACGGATTGCCCGCGGACGCGGCGGAGGCGATGGTGCCGATCGGAGGACTCGATGCGCATCGGGATCAACACCGGCGGCGGGGACGCCCCAGGGCTCAACGCCGTCATCCACGCCGTGGTCCTCTCCGCACATCACCGCGGCTGGGACGTCTACGGAATCCAGACCGGGTACGCCGGGCTGCTCGACCCGAGCAAGACCACCCGGCTCACGCGGGCCCACGTGGAGGCCATCGTCGACCGGGGCGGCACCATCCTCGGCACCACCAACCGGGCCGACCCGTTCCGGTTCCCGGTGAAGGGCCCCGGGGGCGAGGTGACCTACGCCGATCTGTCGGATCAGGTGGTCCGCAACTTCCGGGCGCTCGGGCTCGACGCGCTGGTGGCCGTCGGCGGGGACGGGAGCTTGGGGCTCGCGGCGCGCTTCGCCGCCAAGGGCATCCCGGTGGTGGGAGTGCCCAAGACCATCGACAACGACCTCGCCGACACCAACTACAGCTTCGGCTTCGACACCGCCGTCTCCACTGCGACGGACGCGGTGGACAAGCTTCACTCCACCGCCAGCGCGCACCAACGGGTGTTCGTGGTGGAGGTCATGGGCCGGTACGTCGGCTGGATCGCGCTCCACACCGGGCTCACCGGGTCGGCCGACGTCATCCTCCTCCCCGAGGTGCCGTTCGACCTGGAGCACGTCTGCGAGAAGATTCGCGCCAACGAGCGGAGGGGCAAGGCGTACGGCATCATCGTTGCCGCGGAGGGCGCCAAGCCGATCGGCGGCCACCTGACCACCCGGGTCGACTCCTCCCCGGGCAGAGAGGAGCCGCTCCTCGGAGGCATCGCGGAGTGGGTCGCGCGCGAAGTCGGCCAGCGCACCGGAAAGGAGACGCGCGCGCTGGTGCTCGGGCACCTGCAGCGTGGCGGCTCCCCGACCCCTTTCGACCGACTGGTCGCGCTCCGGTACGGCGCGGCGGCGGTGCGCTTCCTGGCCGAGGGGAAGCGGAATGTTCTCGTGGCCTACCAGCCGCCCGCGGGCATGGTTCCCGTTCCGCTGGAGGGCGCCGCGTCCCGCCGCAAGACCGTGCCGGTGGACAGCGACACCCTCTGGACCTGCCGCGAGCTCGGGATCTCCCTGGGCGACGCCCCGCCCCTGCGCGACTGAGCGTCGCACGTCCCGTGGCGGCCTGGGTAGAATCTCCGGGGGAGGGCTCGCGCATGGTGCAGGGATCGTCGGTCGAGGCGTACGCCCGCGAGGTCTGGAGCGCCGTGCGCGTCCTCTGGCCCAACCTCGGCGAGGACCCGTCGGCGGTGGTGCGGCCCTACATCCCGGTCCTCCCCGCGTTCTTCTCCGAGGCCCATGGCCGTCAGCGGACGGCGGAGTCGGCCGCCCTGGAGATCGTGGCCTTCTTCCTCGACATCTACCTCCGCAACGCGCTGTCCGACGAGGAGCGGAAGGCCCGGCTGGTGGACCTGTACCAGCTGTCCCAGCGCCCCTACGAGGAGAGCCGGAAGGTGGACGTGCTCCCCTTCACCGCCGCCCTCTTCTCTGCGCAAGAGGTCGCGTCCACCTGGAGCAGCGAGGGAAAGCTCGAGGCGGACGACGCCAAGGCGCTCAACCGTGAGGTCCTGTCAGCCCTGCTCGGAAAGCCGAGCGGCGTCCTCTCGCGGCTCGGCCGGCTCACCCTCGAGGCGGCCGGGAAGACGTGAGTCAGCGGGAGGCCCGACTGGGGTCCGAGATGCTACTCTGCTGCCGCCCATGTACCCGGATCGCTTCCGGCTTCCCTTCCTCGCCGGCGTGCTGATCGCAGGCGCGGAGCGTCGGCGCCCGGGCCTCGGCCCATGGACGCCTGCGGTCGAGGAGCAGCTCCGCGCCGCGTTCCAGACGGAGCTCGAGGACGCGCGACGGAGCTTCCTCGAGACCTTCGATGATCCGGCGTGGTTCGCGCGGGTCGAACAGAAGCTCATGGACGTCGCCCTCCCGCGCTACCTCGCCGAAGCAAAGAGGGAGACCGCGCTCGAGCAGCGCGGGTACGGACTGTGGCGCGGCGGCGACCTGCTGTCTCGCATCGTCTGGGGGCTCGGTGGCTTCTTCCTGGGCGTGTTCCTGGTGAAGGCGCCGTTCATCCCCATTCCCACCACCTGGGACCTCCTCGCCTTCGGGATGCTGCTCGGCGCGCCGTTCATCCCGGACCTCCAGACCGCCGCGCACCGCCGCCGCCACCGGCGCGCGCTCCGGGCCATCGTCGACGATCTCCAGGACGCCGAGGCCCAGCTCGCGCTCTACCAACCGCTGTCGTCGCCCGAGACCTCCGCGGCCGCCCTGCCGGCCTCCCCGGACCGTCTCCGGCAGAAGGGGTGATGTCCCCCATGCAGGTTCAACCGATCCAGGGTCGGAAGTTCGACCTCCGCGCCCTCGGACGACGGGTGTTCGGCGGGCGGCCCGGACGGAGGCTGTACCTCCTCATCGCCGTCGCGCTCTTCATCCTCGTGGTCTGGGGCGTGTGCACCGTCTACGTGCGCCCCAACGAGTTCGCGGTGAAGCAGGTGACCGTCGGACGGCACAAGGGAATCCTGCCCGAGGTCTACTACCCCGGCCTCCACTTCGTCAGCCCCGGGACGGAGCGGCTGCACGTCTTCCCCACCGACATCCAGTCACTCGACCTGACCAATGACCCGAACGAGCGACCCAAGGACGACAAGCGGGTCACCCCGGCGATCAACATCCAGACCTCCGAGGGCTACACCGTCACGGTGGACGTCTCGGTGCTCTACCGGATCGAGGACCCTTACAAGGTCCTGACCACCATCGGGCCGGGCAAGCTCTACGAGGATGCGCTGGTCATTCCCCGGACCGAGCAGCTCCTGCGCAAGTGGCTCGGCGAGCTCGATGCCGAGGAGTTCTACGACGTGAACAAGCGGGTGGTGCGCTCGCGGAAGGCCCGTGACGAGCTGAACGCCGAGCTGGTCCCGAACGGGATCCGGGTGACCCACATCTTCCTGCGCCGCTATGCCTATGACGGCCGCTACCAGGCCGCCATCGAGCAGCGGAAGATCCAGGACCAGACCGTGTTCAAGAACATCGCCGAGGCCGAGCTGGCGACGGCGACCGCCGAGCGCGACCGGGTCATCGCCCTCGGGCAGGCCGCGGTGCGGGTCGAGCTGTCGCGCGGCGACGCGGAGAAGAAGAAGCTCGATGCCGAGGCAGACCTCTACTCCCGCCGCCAGCACGCCGCGGGCGACCTGGCGGTGAGTCTCGCCGAGGCAGAGGGGACGCGGCTGGAGAACGAGGCACTCCGGGGCGTCGGCGCCGAGAACCTGGTCGGGCTGAAGATGGCCGAGGTGCTCCGGGGGACGAAGGTCATCGTCGTCCCCACCGATGGCGAGTCCGGGGTCAATCCACTGGACCTCCGCTCGGCGCTCAAGCGCTTTGACGTCCGGAGCGGGCCATGAGCCGGCTGCTCTGGCCGCTGCTGCTGTCGCTCCCTCTGGCCGGGTGCACCTGTCACAACACCCACAGCACCGAGGTGGGGGTCCTCACCCGCCGGGCAGCGCTGGGCGGGCTGCTCGGGAAGCCCGGCATCCAGGAGGAGATCTACGCCCCGGGCGCGACGTACATCTTCCCGATGTTCCTCACGGACTGGAACACCTTCGACGTCTCGCTGCAGAACCTGAGCATGGTCCGCGACGCGAAGAAGGGCGACCGGTTGGCTGAGGACGACCTGTTCTTCAAGACCATCGACGGCAACGACATCCGGGTGGACGTGACCGTCGCCTGGGCCGTGGACCCGAAGCGCGCCCCCTATCTGCTCAACAAGGTCGGCGAGAACACCGCCCAGGTGAAGGAGAAGCTCGTCCGTCCCGCCTGCCGCAGCGTGGTCCGCGATGTCCTCAACTCGCTCCGGAGCGAGGAGTTCTACGTGTCCGAGAAGCGCTTCGCCAGGGCGGCCGAGGCGCGGGACAAGCTCGCGGCGACACTCGAGCCCGAGGGAATCCTCGTGCGGCAGGTCATCCTGGGCGAGCACCACTTCAGCCCCGAGTACGAGCGGGTCATCCGGGACAAGAAGCTCGCCGAGCAGAACAGCGAACGGATGCGGAGCGAGGCCCGCGCCGCTGCCGAGCAGGTGAAGAGCGAGCTGCAGAAGGCCAAGGGGACCGTCAACCAGCAGCTCGCCGGCGCCCAGGGTGCGCTGGACACCGCCAAGCTCGGCGCGGACGCGCAGCTGTTTCAGAACCAGAAGCAGGCCGAGGCGCTGGTCGCGGAGAAGAAGGCCCGCGCCCAGGGCGTCCGCAAGCAGAACGAGGCGCTCGCCGGGGCCGGCGGGACGGCGCTGGTCAAGCTGAAGATCGCCGAGGCCCTCACCGGCAAGGACCTGATCTTCATCCCCGGCGGCAAATCGGGCGTGGGGGTGCAGACGCTGAACGTGAACCAGCTGCTCCAGGCCATCACCGCGCAGCAGGTCTCCCAGAGCGCCGAGACCAAGCCGGCCGAACCGACCCGGTAGGGCCCGGGGGGGCCGTTCAGGGCTCCTTCCGCCGCTGACCGATCCTCCGGGCCCTCCCTGGGCAAACGACCGTTTGCACGCCGGCGCGTCCAGGAGCATCGACGGGAGCCCCGGAGATCAGCGAGGCTCGGCCGTGTGATCCCGCGCCCCCCGTTTGCCTGGGAGTTGACAGAGGCGAAGGAGGTGAGCGCCTTCGAGGCGCTCAAGCCCCGTCTCGTCGAGCTCTGGGACGCCATCCACTCGTTGCAGGACGAGCCCTACACCTCCGTCGTCATTCCCTCGTTGACGCTGGACCGGGCGGAGCTGGAGAAGCTCCCGGGGGCGACCTTTTACGAGGAGCGGCTGCTCTTCCTGCTCATCCGGCTGCGCAACCCCCGGGCGCGGATGATCTACGTCACGTCTCAGCCGGTCCACCCGATGCTGCTCGAGTACTACCTGCAATTCCTCGCCGGTGTCCCGGCGAGCCACGCCCGGACCCGGCTGACGATGCTGTCGGCATACGACGCCTCGCCGCTCCCGCTGAGCCAGAAGGTCCTCGACCGGCCGCGGCTCATCCAGCGGATCCGGGCGTCGATCCTCGACCCGGCGCGGACGTATCTCACCGTCTTCAACGGCACGCCCCTCGAGCGCACGCTGTCGGTGCTGCTCGGCATCCCGATGAACGGGCTCGACCCGGCGCTCAGCCCGCTCGGCACCAAGTCCGGCAGCCGCAAGGTGTTCCGCGAGGCCGGCGTGCCGATGCCCGCCGGCTTCGAGGACGTCCGGAGCGGGACCGAAGTGGAGAAGGCGCTCGGGGAACTCCAGCGGATGCGGCCGGGCTTGCGCCGGGCGGTGGTGAAGCTCGACGAGGGGTTCTCGGGGGAGGGGAACGCCGTCCTGGACCTCCCCCCGGGACCTCAGCCGGACGGCATCCGGCGGGCGCTCGACCGGATGAAGTTCTCGGTCCCCTCCGAGAGCCCGGAGCGGTTCCTGGGGAAGCTCTCGAAGATGGGCGGGGTGGTCGAGGAGTTCGTTCCGGGCGCCGAGGCCACGTCCCCGAGCGCGCAGCTGCGGGTCAGCCCCTCGGGCGAGACCATCCTCATCTCCACCCATGACCAGGTGCTCGGCGGTCCGAGCGGACAGGTCTACCAGGGCTGCCTCTTCCCTGCCGCAGATGGCTACCGCCCGCTGGTCCAGGAGGCCGGGCTGAAGGTGGGCCGGGTTCTCGCGAGCAAGGGTGTGGTCAGCCGGTTCGGCGTGGACTTCCTGGCCTCGCGCACCGGGCCCGACGGTGCCTGGGCGCTGCACGCGCTGGAGATCAATCTCCGCATGGGCGGAACCACCCATCCTTACCTCGCGCTCCGCTTCCTCGTGGACGGAGGCGCGTTGGACCCCGGCTCCGGGCTGTTCCTGGCGCCGGACGGCGCGCCCAAGTTCTACCGCTCCACCGACTGCCTGCAGAGGGACACCTACCGCGGGCTCACCCCCGAGGAGCTCTTCGACATCGTCACCGTGCACCGCCTGCACTACAACCAGGCCACCGGACGCGGCGTGCTCTTCCACATGCTCGGCGCCCTCTCCGAGCACGGCAAGGTGGGGCTCACCGCCATCGGGAACAGCCGCGAGGACGCCGAGGCGCTCTACGGCCACACCCTGGACATCCTGAACGCCGAGTCGCTGCTCGGTCATGCGCCCCCGGCGCCGACCTGGGCCCAGGAGGGACACGGGTGACCTACGTGGATCCGGCGCTGCGCCGGGAGATCTTCGGCTGGTACAGCCCGAGGATGGGGATGGAGATGCCCATCGTCCGCTACGGCGGGTGGGGGCGGCCGCTGCTCCTGTTTCCGACCGCAGCGGGTGACTTCCTCGAGGCCGAGCGGATGTGGCTCATCAAGGCGATCGAGCCGCTCCTCCTCGCCGGCCGGGTCACCGTCTTCGGCATCGACAGCATCAACCGCCACGCCTGGATGGCGGACGGCGTCTCCCTGCCGGAGAAGGCGCGCCGCCAGGCGCTCTACTCGGCGTACGTGGAGGACGAGGTCGTGCCGCACATCCGCCGGGTGGTGCAGAACGACTCGGCACGGATTGGGGCGACCGGGGCGAGCTTCGGCGCCTTCCACGCCGCGAACGCGGTCTTCCGCCGACCGGACCTCTTCGACACGCTGATCGCGATGAGCGGGTTCTACGACCTCGGGCCGAGCTACCTCTTCGGCTTCGGCAACGACGACGTCTTCTTCAACAACCCCAGCTCCTACCTGCCCGGCCTGAACGGCGGCATGCTGCACCTGCTCCACCACAGCGGCCTCTACATCGGCTGCGGGCAGGGCGCGTACGAACGGCCGGACTACTCGCGGCAGCTCGGCGCCATCCTGGGGAGCAAGGGCATCCCCCACCAGCTCGATCTCTGGGGCCACGACACGCCGCACGACTGGCCCACCTGGCGGAAGATGCTGCCCTACGCCATCGCCGAGCGCGTGGGCTGGTGAGGCGATGGACGCCGCTCCGCGCGCCGCGTTCAACAGAGCCTGGAGCCCGGCGATGTACCGCCGGTATGTCGAGCGCCTGGAACAGGCGGTGGGGGCGCTGCCGTTCCGGGTGGCGGAGACGCCGTTCTTCATCACGGCTTCGCTCCGCGAGTCGCTGAACCGGAGTGCGCTGGAGATCGTCGCCCAGCTCTCCGAGCCCCGGCTGCTCGAGCGACTGCAGGCGGCCATCCCCGACCGGTACCGCGCGCCGGGCATGGATCCACTGCCCAGCTGCTGCCAGGTGGACTTCGCCATCACCCCGGCTCCAGGCGGCGGCGTCGAGGGCAAGGTGGTGGAGCTGCAGGCCTTCCCCTCTGGCTACGCGATGATGATGGAGTTCGCGCGGGCGTGGAGCGACGAACTCTCTTCGGTGCCGGGCCTCGAGGGCGGCTGGAGCTGCTGCCCGCTCCCGGCCGACGAGGCCAGGCAACTGCTCGGCGACACCATTCTCGGCGGCGAGTCTTCCGAGTCGGTGGCGCTCGTGGACTTCGAACCCGATCACCAGAAGACCGTGCCGGACTTCGTGGCCACCCGGAAGCTCTTCGGGGTCGACGCGGTCTGCGCCACCCGCCTCGTCAAGGACGGACGCCGGCTGTTCCGCCGCGGCGCCGACGGACGGCTGATCCAGGTCCGGCGCATCTACAACCGGATGGTCTTCGACGAGCTGGAAAAGAAGGGATACCGGCTGCCCTTCGCCTGGTCCGACGAGCTCGATCTGACCTGGTGCAGCCACCCGAACTGGTACTGGACCTGGAGCAAGGTCGCCCTGCCCCACCTGGACCATCCGGCCGTCCCGCGGGCGCGCTTCCTCTCCGAGCTGGAGCGCCCGCCGGAGGACCTCGGGCGGTACGTGCTCAAGCCGCTCTTCTCCTTCGCCGGCGCGGGGGTGGTGATCGACGTCACCTCCGACGACCTGGCGCGCATCCCGGACGCGCAGCGCGCGGGGTGGCTGCTGCAAGAGAAGATCTCCTACGCCCCGGCGATCCACGCCCCTGACGGCACGGAGGTGAAGGCCGAGGTCCGGGTGATGTTGGTCCGCCCTCCCTGGGCCCCGGCGCTCCGCCCGGTGGTCCACCTGGTCCGACTCTCCCGCGGGAAGATGCTGGGGGTGGACCAGAACAAGGGCCTCGACTGGGTCGGGGCCACCGTCGCGCTGTGGCCTCCGGTCCGGGCCGCAGGCTAGGCGGTGCGGCGCGCTGCGAACCCTTCGGCATGGCCGGGCGGCCGCCTCCGGGGCGCGTCGATGTACTGGCCGAAGGGGAAGCCCCGGTGGTTGCGCCGGCCGTCCTTGACGCAGCTGACCGCCAGGCCGGCCATGGCTTCCACCACCATCTTGAAGTGCTTGGGGAGGATGGAGTTCACGTCCATGTCCGGCGCCGGATTCGTGAAGTCGATGGCGTACGCCACCCCGTCCTTGATGGCGAACTCGACCGAGTTCATGTCGTAGCCCAGGGCGTGGTTGAGCGCCCAGGCGCCGTCGAGCACCTGCGCCTCGACCGACGCGCTGAGGTAGCCCTCCTGCTCGAGGTAGCAGCGGCGGCGCGGGTCGTAGCGGATGGGGAGGATGAACTCCTTCCCCACGCAGATGCACCGGACGTAGTCCTCGAAGTCGATGAACTGCTGGAGCGTCATCACCAGGGTGCCGCTCTCGTCGTAGGCGCGGAGCAGCTCGCCCATGTCGTTCACCCGGCTGACGTGCTTCCACCCTCCCCCGTCGGCCGGCTTGAGGATGGCCGGGAAGCCCACGTACCGGGCGATGGCCTCCCAGTCGAGCGGGTACTCGAGGTTTCGCAGGCTGCGCTGGGTGTCGATGGCAGGGATGTACGACTTGGACGGGAGCAGCACGGTGCGCGGCACCGTCACCCCGATCCGGGCGGCGAGCGAGTACCCGAAGAACTTCTCGTCTGCGCTCCACCAGAACGGATCGTTGATGACGTAAGTGCCGGCGAGCGAGGCCGCCTTGAGGTGGAACCGGTAGAACGGCACCTCGTGGCTGATCCGATCGATGAGCACCCGGTAGCGCGCCTGGAACGTCTCCGGCGTGCCGCCGACGCGGGCCAGCTCGGCCTCGATGCCCGGATGGGCGCTGACCCGGGCGATGAACGCCTCGGGAAAGCTCTGCTCCTGTCCGACGAGGATCCCGACCCGCTCCGGCATGACTCCCTCCCTGCCGGGGGACGGTAGCACCGTGCCGGCCTCAGGAGGCGAGCGCGCGCTCCTCGAACTCCTCCATGCTCTGCACGGGCGGAGGAATGGGGTGCAGGCCGCGCACGACGGCGATGCGGTTGAAGCGCTCGGTCAGCCAGCCCGGGATGAGCAGGGCGTACGTGCGGGCGAGCCGGGTGGGATCGGACAGCGTCCGCATCATCCGGTCGTAGATCGAGTGCCCGTAGGCGTCCCGGAGCGCCGAGGAATGCTCCGGCCGGTCGATCCAGGCCAGGACGCCGGCCCGGTCCGCCTCCGGGTGGAACTGCGTCCCGTCCAGCCCGGGGCCGAACCGGAACGCCAGCAACGCCCGGCCCTTGTCGTCGCGCCCCGGACGGCTCTCGGTGGCCAGGAGCGCCCCGCCCTGGTGGGCCACCCGGTGGGCGTTCATCTCCACCGCCTGCCAGCGACGGTGCTCCCACATGAAGACCCGGTCGTCGAACGGGGCGAGGAAGCCTGCCGCGCGGCCCTCCGGCGTGAGATAGGCGGGGAAGATCGCGAACTTGAGATCGGCCCGCTCGGTCATCTCGGCGAAGCGGAAGTGCTGCACCGCGATCTCGTACGAGTGGCAGACCAGGAAGCCCGCAGGAGGCGCGTCCGGGTGGTGCACGGCCGCGTTCATCATCCAGTCCAGAAAGTGCCGATACCCGGTGCACCAGCGCTGCTCCCAGCCGTCGTGGGGAGACCCGGGCCCGCCCGAGGAGAGGACGAGGTCGACCTGGTGCGACGGGAGCTCGCCGAGGTTCCTGGGCTGGACGTGCTCCAGATGGATCGACAGCCTGGGGTTCGCCTCCCGCACCCGCTGGGTGAAGGCCGCGAAGAGACGGCGGAAGCAACGGATGGCCTCGTTGGTCACCCCGTTGTTCATGTCCACCAGGGTGAGGCGCAGGGGGTCCATGGGCAGGGGAGTGGAGTATGTCACCGGGTGTGACAGCGGGCACGACAAGCCGACGGATCGCCCCCGGGGGTCAACTCTGAGCCCCTCTCCGCGCCTGTTGCCCGAGCACGCCGGGCCGGCCGCACCGCTGTCCGTTGCCGCCCGGCTGGGGAGCGACCACCGCTTCACCGGTCGCGGGGTGGTCGCGGCCTTCCTGGACTCCGGGTTCTACGCCCACTGCGACCTCACCCAGCCGGTGAACCGCATCGTCGAGTACGTGAACCTCGTGGGCGGCCCGTCGGGGCTGGAGACGCTGTCCCGGCCGGATGTCTCCAGCTGGCACGGGATGATGACCAGCGTCGTCGCCGGCGGGAACGGCTGTCTGTCCGACGGGCGGTACCGCTCTCTCGCGCCCGAGATGCAGATGGTGCTGGTCAAGGTGGGCCAGACTGCCCGCATCCGCCACGACGACATCACCTCGGGAATCGATTGGGTGGTCGCCAACCGGGAGCGCCACGGCATCCGGATCCTCAACATCTCCTGCGGTGGCGACTACGAGGCCAGCTATCTGGTCGACCGGCTATCGCGCGCCGCCGAGGACGCGGTCCGCGAGGGCATCGTGGTCGTCTGCGCGGTCGGCAACCACGGCGAGCGGCCCGGCTACGTGGTGCCGCCGGCGAGCACCCCGGCCGTCATCTCGGTGGGCGGGCTGAACGATCTCGGAAACCCCGCCCTGGGACGCATCCTGCCCTACCGCTCGTCGTTCGGACCGACGGTGGACGGCCTCCAGAAGCCGGAGGTCATCACCCTGGCGGACTTCCTGGCGGCGCCGATCCTCCCCGGGACACCCACCGCGCGGGAGGCGGAGCTCCTGACCAAGCTCGACGCCGCGGAGGACGGGGAGCTGTCGCGGATCATCTCCGAAAACCGCGGCGTCTTCAGCCCGCTGGACGCGCTCGAGGGCAAGCAGCCCTACCTCATCCGGCAGGTGGTGGCGGCGGGCCTCCACGACGGCCTGGTCATCGACGAGAACTACAAGCGGGTGGATGGGACGAGCTTCGCCGCGCCCATCGTGACGTCCATCGTCGCGCAGATGCTCGAGGCGAACCCCGCCCTCGGCCCCGGCGAGGTGAAGCGCATCCTCATGCGCACCGCCCAGCGGGTGAACGGAATCGAGATCGAGCGCCAGGGCTGGGGAGAGGTCCGCCCGGAGGCCGCGGTCGAGGCGGCGCTGCAGGCCCGCTGAGGCCGGACGCGCCTTCGACTGCCGTTCCGAGCCCGTCCGAGCGGACCTTGGCCCCGCCCAGGGCCACGCCGAGCCGGCGGGCCACCAGGCCGCTTGTCCGGAGCTGGCCCCGCTGCGTGCCGTGGCCGGGGGTCGCAGGATTGCTGGCCGAGGCGACCCGTTTTGCCGGCAGCCAGGCAATGCGCCGGTGCTGCCCGTCCGGTTTTGCACGTGGCACGTCTTGCACGTGCAAAATCGGTCGCCCGGTCGAGCAGGTCCTCTCGTACGACTTAGTGCTCATCGCTCGGTCCATGCAGTTGGACTACCCACGAAGCCAGTGACAGCGGCCGCGCGCCGCCGGGATCGGGGGCCGGTCCGCGACCATGACGGGAGTGGCATCATCATGAAGAGATTGTTCGCAGCGGCTTCGTTCGTGGCCCTCCTCGGATGCGCGCATTTCGGGAAGAAGGAAGACGAGGCGGAAGAGGCACAGGTGGCCGCTCTCCAGAAGCAGGTCCAGGCGCAGCAGGCGCAGCTCAACGAGCTCAAGGCCCAGCAGGCCAGCGCGCTGCAGACACAGATCAACGACCTGAAGAGCCAGGTCGGGATGCTCCAGGCCCAGTTGATCGGGCTCCAGACCGAGTTCAATGCCGGCGCGACCCCGAAGCCCGGGTCGGCGTTCGCACCTGCGGCGGCTGCGCCCGCGTATGTGCCCCCTGCCGCCGCGGCGCCCGCTCCCGCTCCCGTCTATGGACCGCCAGGTGCAGCACCTGCACCCCCGGGAGCGAGGTGACGGGAGCTGGACGGCGAGCGAAGGACCCAAGAAAAAAACCCCGGAACCAGGGAGACCGGTTCCGGGGCGTTCAAATGGTCGGGGCGACAGGATTTGAACCTGCGACCACCTGCACCCCAAGCAGGTGCGCTACCAGGCTGCGCTACGCCCCGGAGAACTGCTCGGCGGGTGTACCCGCCAGCCCCGGACCGGTCAAGCCGCTCCGTCCGCGCTGGAGCCACCGCCCGCCGCGGCCGCAGCGGCAGCAGCCTCCGCCGAGGCGTTCAGCGCGCTCTTCAGCACCTGACTGGGGCGGAACGTCAGGACCCGGCGCGCGGAGATCTCGATCTCCATCCCGGTCTGCGGGTTCCGCCCGACGCGCGCGTTCTTCTGGCGCACCTGGAAGTTCCCGAAGCCGGAGATCTTGATCTTGTCACCGCGCTCCAGCGTCTCCTTCACGGTGTCGAAGACCAGCTCCACGATCTCGGCGGACTCCTTCTTGGAGAAGCCCACCTTCTCGTAGACGCCTTCGATGATGTCGGCCTTCGTCATGGAGTCAGAGCATGCCTGCCTGCTCCTGAACGTGTCAACTTGCCGGAGTTGCTGAGGGTTTTACCGGCCCCTCAGCTGCCCGCCCAGCCGCCGCTGGACCTCCTCCACGATGCGCGCGTGGGCCGCCGCGACCTCGTCGTCCCGGAGTGTCCGGTCCGGCGCCCGGTACCGGAGCGCGAAGGCCAGGTTCTTCTGCCCCTCGGGCACGGGTGCGCCGGTGTAGACGTCGAACAGCGTCGCGTCCTCCACCAGCGGCTGCCCCACCTCGCGGATGACGGCGCGCACCTCGGCCGCCTCCATCCCCACCGGGACGACCACCGCCACGTCCCGGAGCACGGCCGGATAGCGCGGAAGTGGCTGGAAGCGCGGTGACAGCGCGGCCACCTGCTCGAGCGCCGAGAACTCGAGTTCGAAGGCGAAGACCCCCTGCGGCAGCCCGACCTGCTCGGCCACCTGGGGGTGCAGCTCGCCGACCCAGCCAAGCACCGTGTCGCCGGCCCGCGCCTCCGCCGTCGCCCGAGGATGAAACGGGGCCACCCGGCCGAGCCGGCAGGTCAGCTCGCCGGCGGAGAGGGCCGAGAGCATCGCCTCGATCGCCCCCCGGGCATCGGCGAAGTCGATCTGCGCGTCCTTCGATGTCCAGCTCCGCGGATCCCGCCGCCCCCACAGCACGCCGGCGACGTGCAGCCGCTCCTCGGCGACCGGCCGGAGATCCTTTCCGCCGCGGGGGTCCCGCAGGTAGGCGCGACCGATCTCGTAGAGCCGCAGCGACTCGGGCTGGTGCCGGAGGTTGAACGCCACGTTCGAGAGGAGCGAGGCCAGGAGCGTGGTCCGCATCGCCGCCTGCTGCGGCGTGAGCGGGTTCTTCAGCGTGACCACCTCGACCGGCGTGCCGAGCTTCTCCAGCGCCCGCGGCGTGACCCACGGCAGGAGGCTCGGGTCCACGAAGCTGTAGTTCACCACCTCGTCGAAGCCCTCGCCCGACAGCGCGCTCCGGACCCGGCGCTCCACCTCCACCCACGCCGGCTCCGGGACGAGCTCGCCCGAGCTGGCCGGCAGCACCGCCGGGATGTGCTCGTATCCGCGGACCCGCGCGACCTCCTCCACCAGGTCCTCGGGGGCCTCCACATCGTGGCGCCAGCCCGGGACGCGCCACCGCCCGCCCCCCTCGGCCACGAAGCCGAGGGATGTGAGAATGGACTGCACCTCCGCCTCGGGCACCGCCGCCCCGAGCAGCCCGTCGACCTCGGCCTTGCCGAGGGTGACCCTCCGCGGCTCGACAGGACGCGGCTGCACGTCGATCCGCCCGCGACGGACCGTCGCCCCGGACAGCTCGGCCATCAGAGCCGCGGCGTGATCGAGCACCTCGGGCAGCATCGTCCGGTCCACGCCGCGCTCGAAGCGGTACGAGGCCTCGCTGTGGAGCTGGTGGCGGCGGGCCATCCGCCGGATGGTCGCCGGGTCCCAGTTCGCCGCCTCGAGCAGGACGCGGGTCGTGGTCTCCCGGACCTCGGTCTCCGCCCCGCCCATGGTCCCGGCGAGCGACTGGGCCCCTCGCGAATCTTCGATGATCAGGTCGTCCGCGACGAGGGTCCGCTGCTTGCCGTCGAGCGTGGTGAGCGGCTCTCCTTCCCTCGCCCGGCGGACGCGCAGCAGCCCCCCGTGAATCCGGTCCAGGTCGAAAGCATGGAGTGGCTGTCCGAGCTCGAGCATCACGTAGTTGGTCACGTCGACCACGTTGCTGATGCTGCGAACTCCGCAACGCTCCAGTCGTCGGCGCAGCCACGCGGGGGACGGCCCGATGCGCACGCCCTCCAGCACCCGGGCGGTGAAGCGCGGACAGGCCACCGCGTCAGCAATCTCGATGCGGATCACATCGCTCACCGGCGCACCGGACTCGGCCAGCACCCGCAGCGTCCGCCGGAGCGGCACACCGAGGACCGCCGCAGCCTCGCGTGCCACGCCGAGGTGGCTCAGCGCGTCGCCGCGGTTGGGCGTCACGTTGATCTCGAGCACGGTGTCCTCCAGCCCGAGCGCCGTCGCCAGGGGCGTTCCTGGAGTGAGCTCCTTCGGCAGGATGAGCAGCCCGCTCCCATCGTCGGACAGCCCGAGCTCCTTGGCTGAGCAGAGCATCCCGCTGCTCTCGACACCGCGGAGGCTGGCCCGCTGGATGGTCGGGCCACCGGGCAAGGTCGTTCCCACGGTGGCCAGGGCCACGAGGTCACCCACCTGGAAGTTCTTTGCGCCGCAGACGACCTGGAGCCGGTCGCCACCCGCATCGACCTGGGTGACGCTGAGCTTCTCGGCGTTCGGGTGCGGCGCGGCGGCGGCGATGCGCGCAACCACCACCCCGGCCAGCGCCTCCGCCGGACGGTGCATCCCCTCCACCTCGAGACCGGCCCGGGTCAGACGACGGGCGAGCTCGTCCGGGCTCGGGAGCGGGGTGACGAAGTCGGCCAACCACTCGACGGAGACCTTCATGACTGGACGATTGGATTCGGCATAACGAGTGGGAGGGTCTTACCCTTCCGTCGCCCTGGGGCAAACCACTGGATCGCTGCGGAAGGCGTCCCGTCGCCGGCCAGGGCAGCCAGCCCGCGAGGCTGGGCGCACCGTCACTTCCCATCGCTCGAGCAAGGCGGGCGGGCTCGACTTCGATCGACGGACGTCAGTGGAGCGGTGTTGCCGCCACGCAAGCCGCGCCGCGGACTGTCGAGCCTGGCTCGCGGCGAACCCCCAGAAGTACGCTCCACGTCCATCCCCGAGCTCGCCAGCGTCCTCGCTTCTCCTGGCGCCGGCGCAGGGGTGTCCGACGTCCGGGGATGTTCCGCGCATGTGCTCGTCAGGAGCCCCTGGGGACCAAGTGCGGTCGTGCTCGGCGACGTCGAGTCACCGGGAGGTGCACAATGAGGACCTCACGGCCGCTGATGCTGCTCGGCGCGACACTGCTCGCGTTGACGACGGCGCGCTGTCACTGCGGCTCCGATGACGAGCTGAGTTGCTCGACGCTGGGGGCTACCCGTTGCTTCAGCGGCAACGCCGACTGGTATCCGCACGGAGCGGTCTTTCAGACGTGCAACAAGAACTGGTTCGCTCCGAACGATCCGCACGCGTACGTGTGGATGCCAGGGTTCTGCGACTGCCAAGGAGACGGCGGTGACAGCGCCAACTGCGGAATGACCGGCCTCACTTGCTGGAGCTGCTACTGCTACTGCCCGCCGGTCCACTGACGCTCGTCGCTCAAGCTCTGGCGAACCTTCCAAAACCGTACCCCCCGAGGAGACGTTCTCGGTCAGAGCTGCTCAAGCACATCGATTGCATGCCCCGGTCTGTTGCTAGAGCTGCCCCAGCAGTCGGACGTCGTTCTCGAAGAGGCTGCGGAGATCATCGAGGCCGTAGCGCAGCATCGCCACCCGCTCGATGCCCATGCCGAAGGCGAAGCCGGTGACGCTGCCCTCGGGATAGCCCACCGCCCTGAAGACGTTCTGGTGGACCATCCCGCAGCCCAGGATCTCCAGCCAGCCGGTCTGCTTGCACAGACGGCACCCCCTGCCCGCGCAACCGCCGCAGCTCACGTCCAGCTCGGCGGAGGGCTCGGTGAAGGGGAAGAACGAGGGGCGAAAGCGCGTCCGCCGGTCCGGGCCGAAGAAGGCGCGGACGAACGCGTCCAGCGTCCCCTTCAGCTCGGCCATGGTGACCTTCCGGTCGACCAGCAGCCCCTCGATCTGGTGGAACATCGGGGTGTGCGTCGCGTCCGAGTCGGCGCGGTACACCTTCCCCGGCACCACCACCCGGACCGGAGGCTTCTGGGTCAACATGGTCCGCACCTGCCCCGGCGAGGTGTGGGTCCGAAGCACGATGCTCCCGGGGTCGTGCTGCAGATATTCGCCCTGGACGTAGAACGTGTCCTGCATGTCCCGCGCGGGATGGTCCGCAGGGAAGTTGAGCGACTCGAAGTTGTACAGGTCGAGCTCGATCTCCGGGCTCTGCACCACCTCGAAGCCGAGCCGCTGGAACGTCCGGGTGACCTCCTCGAGCGTGCGTGACACCACGTGCCGCCGCCCCGGCCGCCGCAGCCGCCCCGGCAGCGTCACGTCGATGGGCGGAGCCTCGAGCTCGGCCCGGAGCGCGGCGCGCGCGATGCGCCCGCCCGCCTCGGCGAGCATCGCCTCGACCTCGGCCTTCACCCGGTTGGCGATCTCTCCCACCCGGCGGCGCTCGTCCGGCGCGAGCTTCCCCATCCCGCCCAGGACGACGGACAGCTCACCCTTCTTGCCCAGGTAGCGGACCCGCAGCGCCTCGAGACCGGTGGCGTCCTCTGCCCGCCCGATCTCCTCGCGCGCCTTGCTCGCCAGCGACTCCAGTCGGTCCTGCATCGGTCCCTCCGAGTCTCTCTCCTGAAACGACAAAGGGCCGCCCCGCGGGGCAGCCCTCGTGTCCACACGGCCGGGTTCGATCCCCGGCTCCGGAGTCCGATCTCAGGCCGCCGCGAGTTTCGCGATGGCGGCAAATCCCTGCGGATCGGAGACCGCGATGTCCGCCAGGATCTTCCGGTCGAGCGCCACCTGCGCCTTGGCCAGCCCGGCGATGAGCCGGCTGTAGCTCAGGCCCGAGGTCCGGGCCGCGGCGTTGATGCGGACGATCCACAGCGAGCGGAAATCCCGCTTCTTCCTGGCGCGATCGCGGCTGGCGTAGTCCAGCGCACGCTCCACGGCCTGGTTCGCCCGCTTGTAACAATTTTTCCGCCGGCCCCTGAAACCCTTGGCCAGCTTCAGAACTCGATTGCGGCGACGGCGCGCCTTGAAACCCTTCTTGACCCTCATCGCTCGTCCTCAGCTCGCCCCGTAGGGGAACATTTCCTTGATGACCTTCTTCGCGTCCATGTCGCGAAGGTGTCCGGTGCCGCGGTTGCGGCGATCGTTGTTGGCGCTCTTGGAGAAGGTGAACAGGTGCTTGGCGTAGGCCTTGCCGTGCTTCACCTTTCCCGACTTTTTCACCTGAAACCGCTTCTTGGCCCCGCTCCGCGTCTTCATCTTCGGCATCGGTGACTCCTAGACCTCTGGCCCGGCGGGGGCCTTGGGGGCCGGGGCTCCTGCGCCAGGGGGTCCCTCGCGCGCTTCCCGTTCGGCCTCGAGCTGTGCCGCCCGCTGCTTGGCAAGATCGCGGGCTCGCTGCGCGACCTTGGGGTTGGGGGCGAGAATCATGAACATCTGACGACCTTCCATGCGGGGAACTTGCTCGACCACGCCCACTTCCTTGATGTCCTTGATGACGTCGTCGAGCAGCGCCTGCCCGAGCTCCTTGTGGGTGATCTCACGGCCGCGGAACATGATGGTGATGCGCGCCTTGTTCCCCTCTTCGAGGAAGCGCTTCACGTTGCGGACCTTGAACTCGTAGTCGTGCTCCTCCGTCTTGGGTCGCATCTTCACCTCCTTGAGGTGAACCACGACCTGCTTCTTCTTGGCCTCCGAGGCCCGCTTCTTCTCCTCGTACTTGAAGCGGCCGTAATCCATGATCTTGCAGACCGGAGGCTTGGCCATGGGGTTGACCTCGACGAGGTCCATCCCGAACTCCTGGGCCTTCTCCAGTGCCGCTTCGATCGTCAGGACACCCAGCTGCTCGCCAGCAGGTCCGACCGCACGCACTTCGCGTGCACGGATCCGCCGGTTCGTTCTCTGATCGCGAGCGATGTGACTCGACCTCCGAGCTGGGGGAAGCCTGCCCGGACGGGCGCAGGGGTCCAAAAGGCGGGGCAAGATACTTGCCTGACGCCCCAAGTCAAGCGAGCCCCCCGACCGGGCCGCCACTGGCCGAGGGGCTCACCCCATAGCGCGGAAAGGCGCACACTGCACGGTCCAGATGCGTGCCCTGCTGCCTTTGCTGCTGGCCGGGTGGACGGTGGCGGCCGCTGCCCCCTCCCAGGGGGACACCTCGGTGGGGCTCCTCCTCCACGACACCTGTGCCGGGGCGAAGGCGCCGGTCTGCAGCCGGGTGGGCCGGCTCTTCCTGCCCGGGTTCGTGGGCCGCAACGAGCAGAAGGCGCTCCGGGCCTCCAGGGCGTACTGCGAAGTCCTCGGGAGTCCGTGGGAATGCCTGGATGCCAGGGAGCGGGTGCTCCGCTTTCGCCCCCCGGATCTCGTCGGGGCCGCTGTCCTCGCCGATGGGGCGTGCGCAGGAGGCTCGCCGCGAGGCTGCGTGCTCTGGGCGGAGGCGCTGGGGTGCGGCCGTGGCGTGCGGGTGAACGTCAAGAAGGGGCTCGGGGTCCTCCGCCGCCAGTGCGAGCAGGGCCCCCAGGCCTGCCTCGAGCTGGGCGTCTGGCTGGACTTCCCGGGGGCCCGTGCGGCTCTGGAGGGCTCACCCGCCAGGGCGAACGCGACCTATGCCGCGGCCGGGATCGCCCTCACCAACGACCGGGCGGATCGCGCCGCCGAGCTGCTGTCCCAGCTTCCGAGGACCGGTGGGCTCTGGGCCGAGCGGCGCGCCTTTCTCGCGGCAATGATCGCCCTGGCGCGCAAGGACGACGCTGGATTCCGGGCGGGGAGCGAGCAGCTCAGGAAGCTCAGGCCCGATGCGCCGGTGGCGCGGATTCTCGGCCGGATCGCCGCCTCGGACCGCTCCCGGGGCTGGATGCCGGCGCTCATCGCCGCCTGGAGCGAGGAGAGAAGGCCGGAGCTGAAGAATGATCCGTTCCTCCTCCCCTCCTTCGAGCCGCAGTCCACCTGCATCCCCGACGAGCGCGACCCCAGGGGCGCCGCGCCGCTCGACACGCCGGCTGGATTCACCACCGTGGTCGCGCACCGCTACCACGGGCGACCGCGCCTTCCCCCGTCGCCCGCGCTCCTCGAAGCAGCCCGCGCCCACGCCGCCGGGAACGACGAGGGACTCCGTCTCGTCGCGGTCTCGCTGCTGGTCGAGCCCTTCCTCTCGCCCGAGCAGCGGGAACGATCGAGGACGGCGGCGGCCAGCGCGCTCGCGCAGATGGCCCAGGCGCACCCGGCGGATCCGTTCTTCCAGCTCGCGGCCCTCGCCGGGCCCGACCCCGAGACCGCGCCGGTCGGGGTGGAGGCGCTCGGGACGCTCGAGGGCGTGGTGAGGGGCGGCGCGCTCCGGCTCCCAGGAACGCTGCTCCGGGAGACGCTCTCCCGGCATCTCTCTCCGGACGACTTCCGGGACTTCGGACTCAGCACCGCAGTGGAGGTGGTGCTGGACATCGACCTGGAGCGGTACCTCGAGCGCGTCCTGGGCCAGCCCGGGGAAGCCGACCGGCGCATCGCCGTCGTGCGAACCCTGGCCGGGGAGCTGTCCCGCAGCGGATGGCTGGTGGAGCTGTTCAGCGGGGCACGGATCCTCTCGGCCGTGGCCGAACGAACCGGAACGGAGGCAGACCGGGCCCTGGCCGCCTCGACGCTGGCGAGGGGACAGCGGCTGTGGAGCGGCTGGACCGTCTTTCCCCGGATCGGGCGCTGGCCGGCGTCCGCGCTCGCGGAGGAGCTCCGCGCGCGCGGGTTCGAGGACGAGGTCGGCGTGCTGGAGCGCTACGCGGCGATGGGCGCGGAGTGACTGGACAGGAGCTCGAGGAACGCGTCGAGCGGCATGCTCTTGAGGTCCTCGCCCCCGTACCGTCGCGGGGCGACCGCGCGCTGCTCCACCTCCCGGTCACCCATCACGAGGGTGAACGGAATCTTCTGGAGCTGGGCCTCGCGGATCTTCGCGTTCATGGTCATCCCGCGATCGTCCAGCTCGGCGCGGAAGCCGCGCGCGCGGAGGAGCTCCAGGACTTCCCGGGCGTAGGGCAGCTGACGGTCGGCGACCGTGACCAGCTGGACCTGGACGGGCGCGAGCCAGGTGGGAAACGCGCCCGCATAGTGCTCCACCAGGATGGCGATGAAGCGCTCGAAGCTGCCGTAGATGGCGCGGTGCAGGACGACGGGCCGATGCTCGGCGTTGTCCTCCCCCACGTAGGCCAGCGCGAACCGCTCGGGCGCGTTGTAGTCCGCCTGGATGGTGCCGAGCTGCCAGGTGCGCCCGATGCTGTCCTTGACGTGGAAGTCGAGCTTCGGGCCGTAGAAGGCGCCGTCGCCCGGATTCTGGTCGTACTCGATGCCGAGCGACTTCACCGCGGACTCGAGCGCCGCCTCGGCCCGGTCCCAGAGCGCGTCGTCTCCGATGCGCTGGGCCGGTCGGGTCCCGAACTTGGCGACGTATGACAGCCCGAACGCCGCATAGACCGTGTCCAAGAGCTGGATGAAGCGCTTCACCTCGTCGGCGAGCTGGGCCTCGGTGCAGTAGATGTGCGCGTCATCCTGGGCGAACTGGCGGACGCGAGTGAGCCCGCTCAGGCTGCCGGAGGCCTCGTTCCGGTGCAGCACGTCCTGGGTCGAGAAGCGCAGCGGCAGCTCGCGGTAGCTGTGCTTGCGGGAGGCGAAGTACAGGTGGTGCGAGGGGCAGTTCATCGGCTTCAGGCTGAAGTCGTGCTCGCCGGTCTCGTTGTCGAGCACCAGGAACATGTTCTCCCGGTACTTGCCCCAGTGGCCGCTCTTCTCCCAGAGCGCCTTGTTGTAGAGCAGCGGCGTCTTGATCTCCTGGTATCCGGCCTCGCGCGTCCAGCGGCGCATCCGGTCCGAGAGCACCTGATAGAGGATCGTTCCCTTGGGGCTCCAGAACGCCGCCCCAGGCGCCTCGGGGAAGAACTCGAACAGGTCGAGCTCGCGTCCGAGCTTCCGGTGGTCGCGCTTCTTCGCCTCGTCCTGCTGCTTCAGCCAGGCATCGAGCTCCTTCCTGTCGAAGAAGGCCGTTCCGTAGATGCGCTGGAGCATCGGGTTCCGGTGATCGCCGCGCCAGTACGCACCGCTGGTGCTGAGCAGCTTGATCACGCCGATCTTCCCGGTGGACGGACCGTGCGGGCCGAGGCAGAAGTCCACCCAGTCGCCGTGGCGGTAGAGCGTGAGCGTGCGGGCGCCCTTGGCGACGATGTCCTCGATGATCTCCACCTTGAACTTCTCGCCCTTGGACTGGAAGAGGTGGATGGCGTCAGCGGCCGTCACCTCCTCGCGGATGAAGGGGATGTTCTCGGCGACCTCCTCGTTCGCCGCGTCCTCGATCTGCTGGAGCTCCTCGGGCGTGAAGGGCCGGTCGCGGAAGAAGTCGTAGTAGAAGCCGCCCTCGATCGTGGGACCGATGGTCACCTGGGTGCCGGGGAAGAGCTTCTGGACGGCGCTCGCCACCACGTGCGCCGCGTCGTGACGGATGGTCTCGAGCGCCTCCGGGGCCTTGGGGGTGAGGACCTCCAGCTTGCCGTTCTCGGTGAGCGGCCGGCTGAGGTCGACCTCATTGCCGTTGAAGCGCGCGAGGACGGCGGCCTTCGCCAGGCCGGCGCCGATGGACTCCTTGACGAAGTCGCCGACGCGGATGCCGGCCGGCGCGGCCTTGGTGCTGCCGTCCGGGAGGGTGATGTGGATGGAGTCCGCCATGAGAGGGCGAATACCTACGAGATCCAGGGGGCTGGCGCCACTCGTGCTCTCCTCACGGGCTACGGGACGTGGCTCGCCGGGGGCGCGATCCCACGACGCGCACGCGCCTCGAGACATGGGGTGCTTCCCGGCGCCAGGGCGTGGCACAGCATGGGCCGGTCCTCGTAGACGGCGCAGAGAAAGCGGTCCGGGACATCGGTACGCAGCGCCTTGCAGTGCCCGTGGGTCATCGCCATGAAGCGCCGCGGCTCCGCCGGGCGCCCGACACTCGCCGGGATCTCATCCACCGGCGCGGCGACCAGCTCGGCCGTTCGTGCCTTGCCCAGCCTCGCGACGTCGTCGGCGAAGACCTGCACGTAGTCGCGCCTTCCAAAGCAGCAGGCGCCACAGCTCGTGCAGTCGTAGTGTTCTCCCAACGATGGGCCCTAGTGGTTTCGAACCACTGACCCCTACCGTGTCAAGGTAGTGCTCTACCGCTGAGCTAAGGGCCCCGAAGAGACAGTGGAAATACCTGGCTGCCCCCCGGGGGTGTCAAGGGAAGCAGACCGGCTCAGGCAGGCTCGACCCGCGCGGCGTAGCAGCCCCGGCCCGCGTTGTGAACGTGGAGATAGGCGGTTCCCGGCGCCGAGAGCAGCCGCTCGAACACCGGCGCTGCCTCACGGCCCGGCACCACCAGCCCGTCCAGCATCTGTCCCGCCTGGTCGAACGCCCGGACCGAGAGCGTGCGACGGGCGAGCACCTCGGGCACCTCGTTCACCCCCGGATGCGCGTCCTCGGCACCGTCCTGGACGAAGATGGCGTGCGAGGCCCGGTAGGGCGTCGCGGCCGGCTGGTGCTCGAAGTTCAAGAGCAGCATCCGCGCGCCCGGCTCGGCGTCCCGCAGCGAGACGCGACAGGGGAACCCCGGCGCCGTGTCCGCGACCTTCACCTCGATGCCTCTCGCTGCGAGGTCCTGCTCGGAGAGCCCGTACAGGGAGCGGAACTGTGACGACGGGAGACCCACGACCCGGAACGGCACGGCGCACCTCCAGCTTCGTTGACGCCGGAGAGAATGCCTCCCCCGGGGCCCGGGCGCGTTCCGGTTCTTGCGGTCGAACAGGAATCAGCAGGAGAGCGCGACGGCCCGCCCCAGCACTCGGTCGAACATCGCGGGGGTCAGCCTTCCCGTCTGCGTGTTCTGCTGGCTGACGTGGTAGGCGCCGACCAGCACCGGCGCTGCATCGAGCGACACCTCCGCTCCGTGCGCGAACCGCGGCACCGGGCGGGGAACGGGTACTCCCGCATCGCGGAGCACGCCGATCACCGTCGTCCAGGCGATTGCCCCGAGCGCCAGCACCACCCGTGGCCGGAGCAGCCCGAGCTCCCCGGAGAGCCACGGAGCACATCGAGCGAGCTCGTCTGGACGCGGGCGGTTGTCGGGGGGCGCGCACCGGGCAGCGAGGGTCACCCACACTCCCCGGAGGGCGAGGCCGTCCTCCCGCGATTCGCTCCGGGGCTGGTTCGCCAGCCCGGCCCGGTGCAGCGCTGCGTAGAGGAAGTCGCCCGAGCGATCACCCGTGAAGACGCGGCCCGTCCGGTTTCCGCCGTGCGCCGCGGGCGCCAGGCCGACGACCACCAGCCGTGCGCGTGGATCGCCCCAGCCCGGGACCGGTCGCGCCCAGTAGCTCCATTCCCGGAAGGCGCGGCGCTTCACCCGCCCCACCTCCTCGCGCCAGCGCACGAGCCGGGGACAGGCGACGCAGCCAGGGATGCATCGTTCGAGGTCTGCCAGCGTCGTCGACCGACGCGCCGCCACGGCGGGGTTCCGCACCGGTCCCGACTCGCCGACGCTCACGGCCGCCCGGCATCCCGGGTTCCAGCATCCGTCCTCGTCCCGGCGGAGGAAACGGGGGTCGCCGCCGCGAGCTGATCGATCCACCGCCGCGCCGCATCCGCCTGTGCAGTCTCACCGCCCACGTCCACGGCCAGATCCGCATCGGGGTGCGCGAGCAGGAGCGTGTGCACCTCGGCCGCCTCCGCCGCGGCGGCCACCTCCACCCTCAGCGGCATCCCGCAGACCCCGTCCGCCGTCACCAACCCGAGCGCCAATCGCACGCGCACCCGCGTTCGTGCCGGGACGGCCCCGCAGTCCACGGGCGCCTTCCCGAGGCCCAGGAGCTCCACCCCGTGGAATCCGCGGACCCGCACCCACTCGTCGTGCTCCGGCCACCCTCCCCTGCTCCAGCGGACCGCCGCGGGGCGAAGCACGCGGAGCCGTGCCACGAGCGCCTCGGTGAATGGCCCGTCCACGTCCACCGCGAGCCGGCCCGGCGACCACCGCCGCACGCGCGACACGTCCACGTCCCTCAGGTCGATCCACGGACCGATCCGTCCCACGAAGGGCGCGAGCGCCGGCGCCCCGAGCGGCGGCCGCACCTCCACGAACGCCGAGCCCGCGAGCTGGAGCGTCTCCACCGTCGAGCGGCGCAGCCCGTTGGTCCGCGTCCGCACCCAGAGCACCACCTCCGGTCGTGCCAGCGCCCGCAGCCGGTCCGGATCCAGTGACTCCGAGGCCATCACGTGGACCTGAAAGCCGGGCAACGCCAGGCCACCCGGGCCGGCGCCCAGCAGCAGTGCGAGGACACATCCGTTCACGGCGACCGCCGCGCGGGAGCCACCCACAGGTGGCCCCAGCGCAAGAAGTACTGGGCCGTGCTGATCGCCACGCACAGCCCGGTGAAGTATCCGGCAACCAGGTGGTACGCGTGCAGCTGCGGCGAGTCGGTGAACGTCTCGTCCATCAGTCCGATCACCAGGAAGGATGCCAGAGCGAAGGTGGCGTACTTGCCCACCCGGGACGGCGCCGCGGGCACATCGAGCCCCTTTCGCCGCACCACCACCGCGCCGAGCGCCATCGCGCCGTCCCGGAACGCCACCAGCACCACCATCCACAGTGGCGCCTCGTTCTCCACGAAGAGCACGATCAGGGCCGCGCCCATGAGCAGCTTGTCCGCCAGTGGATCGAGGAACGCGCCGAGCTTGCTCTGCTGGTGGAGCAGCCGCGCCAGCATTCCGTCCAGCGAATCAGTCAGCGCCGCGCCAAGGAACACGACGAGCGCCCAACCGGGTCTACCGCCCAGATGAAGGGACACGAAGACCGGCACCGCGAGCAGGCGGAGGTAGGTCAGCAGATTGGGGACAGTCCATGCGTCCGCCGGCACGAGCGGTACAGATTAGCAAGGCGCGGCGGAGTACGGACGCAACGGCATGGGCAGGTCCGGGTCCTCCGTGAGACTGCCGTTCGCTCCTTCGAAAGGACGCTCCTCCGTGCGTGGTCTCCTCGTCGTCTCGACGCTCGCCGTCCTGCTCCAGGCCTGCGGGTCGCCCTCCGGCACGCCCGGTGCTCCCGCTGGAGGCGGATCCGGGCCGGATTCCGGAACCGCCTCGCTCCACGTTTCGCCCCCTGGCCAGCGAGTTCTCGCCGGCTCCGGAGCCGTTCCCCTCCAGGCGACTCTGGTCGGCGACGCGCCGATGCCGATCACCTGGGCACTCATCGGTCCAGGGACCCTCGGCTCCGCCTCCGGCCGGGCGACCTCCTACACGCCGCCGACGACCATCGGCGCGGAGACCGTCGTCACCGTGAAGGCGAGCGCAGGCCCCGGTCTCAGCGACGCCGTGGAGATCACCGTCGTCCCCTCCACCGCCATCGACGTCACGGGGCGGGTCGTGGGGATGCTCGGACCCGGCCTTCCGGGGCTCACCGTCGGCATCGGAGGGAAGACCGCGGTGACTGGGGCCGACGGGCGCTTCTCGATTCCCGGCGTCGTCCCTCCGTATGACCTGAGCGTCGTCCTCTCGAGGACCCAGCTCTTCGTCGGCAGGTACGAGGGGCTGACGCGTCCCGATCCGACCCTCGTCTTCCTCTGGCTCTTCGACTCCGGTGAGCCCAACACCGCCAGCGTCTCGGGGACCGTCTCCGGCGGCGATGCGGTCGGAACGGCCGGTGAATTCACCGCGGCGATCTTCACGACCAGTGAGGTGAGGTTCGAGTTCGAGGCAGTCGGCATCACCGGGCGCAACAACCCCTTCACCCTGCCAATCTCCTGGTTCGGCCCGGAGTCCATCCGTGGTGACGTTCACGTCCTTCAGTGGAAGAGCCCCTCACCGGGCGCACCGCCCACTGCGTACATCGGATACGGGGTGCACTCCGGAGTCACCCTCGCCCGCGGAGCTTCTGTCGAGGGCGCCGACGTGACGCTGACCTCGCCCGGGACCGCCACGATCAGCGGAAGCATTCTTCCGCCGGACGGCTACACCGTGCAGAGCAAGATCCTGGAGCTCGAACTCGCCGGTCTCACCGCCGTGCCGCTCGGACACCTCGACACATCGGTCGCCAACTTCGTCTTCGCCGTACCGGCCCAGCTCCCACGCAGCACCAGCGCCGCGGTGACCGCCTCGGCGCAGCTCCTGGGCGCGGGCACTACCTCCCGGCGCATCTCCGGCATTCCACCCGCGAGCACGGACCGGGACATCGATCTCCCGGCTCCTGCCCTCCCCACCTCGCCGGCGGACGGGAGCACCAACGTGACCGGCGAGACCACCTTCGCCTGGACCCCGCTGGAGCACGCGGTCCACTTCGTGGTCTTCAACGGTGGGAGCGACTCGCCGTCGATCTACGTCGTCACCGCTGGCACCAGCATCGCGAGTCCGGGGCTGGCCGTCGGCGCGAGGTACTCGTGGTTCGTGGCAGGCTTTGCGCCCTTCGACAGCGTGAACGCGTTCACCGGCGGCGCAGATCTCTTTCCGCGTCTGGGGAGCTTCGTCCGGACCGTGAGCGAGCCTCGCAGCTTCGTCACCCGTTAGACGACGGGCCGGCTCGACGCCCGACTCACGGGTGCCGCTGCAAGAACCGATCGATGGCGTCCTTGGTCTCGCGCGCCTTGCCACTCTGGAACTGGGTGTCGGTGATGCGCACCTCGCGGCCCGCCTGCAGCTCGACGAAGCGTTTCTCCCACTGCTCGGCGGTCACCTCGGTGGGACCAGGGACCTCGACCCGAGGCCCGTTCGAAGGAGGCGTCGGAGCGGCCTTCTTCACCTGGGCGTTCACGGCCACCCGGCCCTCGGCGACCCGGACCACCGTCTCCCGGATCTTCGGAGGGCGGGTGCCGGCGATGAGCGGCGTCGCATCCACGCGGAAGATCGTTCCCCGGACGCCGGCCACCGCCCGCGCGGCGCTGACCTCGAAGGTCGAGTCGGTTCCGGAGATGGCCTTCTTGACCTTGGACCAGATCCCGCCGACCAGCAGCTTCAGCGAGACGCGGCTCCGCTCCTGGCCCTCGAACTCGCCGCGCTCCACCTGCAGCTCGCTGTCGGGACCGAGCACCACCACGCTCTGATCGGTCAGGGTCAGCTTGAGCCCACCGGCGGGGCCGGTCCGAAGCGTGTCCTCGAGTTCCACGGGCGCGCCCTGCTGCAGTGGCTGCTCCGAGCCGCCCTTCGGGGTCCGGAACGCCGGCCCATCCACCACGGTGACGGTCCCCACCGCGGCCAGGGCGGTGGTCGAGAGCAGGAGGAACGGGAGCGCCGCGCGCATCACTTGCCGAGCTTCACCTCGAGCGCGCTGCCCAAGACGCCCGTGACCGAGACCTTCCGCTTGCCGAGCGACTTGCCGTCGATCTGCTCCGCCAGGCGCTCCGCCGTGCCCAGGTAGGTGACCTCGAGCTTGCCGGTGCCGCTGGCCAGCGAGGGCGAGCCCACCTCGCGGACCGCCGCGCTCCAGACGCTGAGCTGCTGCCGAAAGGCCTGAAGGGTGGCGAAGTCACCCGCGTTCTGCACCTCGACCACGATCCTCGCCCCGTTCTGCTCCGAGGCGCGGAGCGACTCGAGCACCGCCTTGCGCACCGCTCCCACGATCTCGCCCTGGTTCGCCCGTACCAGCTGATGGGCGCTCTCCTCGCGCGAGTTGATGCTGGTGTTCGACATCTCGCTCCGGAGCTTCCCGGACACCTTCGCCAGCTGCGCTCCGGCCGAGGTCTCGAAGACGCCCAGGTCGTAGTCTCCGGTCAGGGGGAACGCCGCGCGGGGCATGCCGGGCTGCACCAGGATGCCATCGGCGGGGACGTCGCGGAATGCCACCGTGCCGTAGAGGATGACGTCCGCCCTGCTCAGCGTGCCGATCTCCTTCGCCTCCGTCGCGCCCAGCGCCACGGCCGAGGAGACCCGGACCTTCCCCGCCGCGAACGATGGGTCGATCAGCGTCCAGCCGTCGCGCTTGAACGCGTCGGTGAGCACCGTCGCCGTGACGCCGGAGGTGCTGGTGACGCCCTTCTCGTCGATGGTCTGCTCCTGGATCAGGATGATCAGCTTGCGTCCCTGGAGCCGCCGGACCAGCGCCTGGACCGCCTGGAGGTCCCGGTCCAGCTCCGCCGTTCCGACCTGAGCCCTGACCTTCACCTTCACCACGCCCCGCTCGGTGGTCTGGGAAAGCACCTCGTAGCTCCGGACGTAGCCCGCGCTGTGCGCGTAGACCTGGTCGGACACCAGCTGGCTGTTCACGGCAAGGGACTGGGAGGAGACGATGACCCCCGCCACCTGCTCCACCGCGCTTCGCAGCGCCGCCTCCCGGGCCTCGCGCGCCGCGCGGTCCACGTTGCCGCCCACGATGGCCGCCTCTCCCTCCGCCTCGCGGGACACCACCGGCGGGAGCTTGTCCGCGGCCAGCACCGGAGGAAGCGAGAGCAGGGCGACCAGGGCCGCCACCCGTCGTGCGTTCCTCACGGGACGATTCCCACCCGGCCCTCGGCCAGGACCTTCGCGGAGAGCTGGTCGAGCGCACGGGCGTCGGCATCCGCCAGCACCAGGTCCGAGCCCTGTGCCTTCTGCGCCTTGACCATCAGCGGGGTCCCTCCGAGCGCCGGGGAGTGCGTGGCCTGATCGAGCCCCTTGAAGTAGCGCGCCGGGACCGAGTCCTTCCGGGCCTCGGGTCCGAGCATCTCCGCCGCATAGAGCACCTTCCCCGAGCCGTCGAGCAGCCGGGGGGCGAGCACCGGCATCAGCCCGAGCCCGCGCGCATCGACCAGGAGCCCCGTGTACCGGCCGTCGCTGGCCTTGCTCGAGGCGAGCGCGTCGGTCGGGGCCGTGGCCGGCTCGAGCACCGCCTGGGCAATCCCCGAGAGCGGCACCTCCACATCCATCTCCACCCCCTGGTCGCTGAAGTACCGCTTCTTCACCACCTTGAAGCCCTTCACCGCACCCTCCACCCGCCCCTTCACCTCGTCCTTCGCCATCGCCTCGCCGACCGTCCGGTCAGCGGAGATGTGGATGCCCTTGGCGATGGCGATGAGGTTGCGAAACGCGTCGAGCTGCGCTGCCTTCTCGGCCCCGAGCCGCGCCTGCGCCGGGCTGAGGGACCGCATGTCCGGCGCGCCGGAGCCGGTGGCCTTGATGATCTCGCCCTGCCAGTCCA
>Ga0208851_1000058_pt1 | contig 46402 bp, 41 predicted proteins | sample NGESurshal092012_FD_184481 | JGI IMG/M metagenome (GOLD analysis project Ga0208851, IMG submission 184481) | Arctic peat soil microbial communities from Barrow, Alaska - NGEE Surface sample 415-2 shallow-092012 (SPAdes) | ecosystem: Environmental > Terrestrial > Soil > Wetlands > Peat ... | reverse complement strand
CGTGCGCGTGGCGCTGCGCGGACCGGCGTGGCTGGTCCTGGGCGTCGGCTTCGACCGTGGCTGGCGCGCGACCTGCGACGGGCGCTCGCTCGGCGTCCCCGTGCCGGTGCAGGGATACGCCAACGGCTGGGCCGCGCCTGCGAGCTGCACGAAGGTCGCCTTCGCATTCGCCCCGAACCGCACGGTCGCGATCGCCGCGATCGTCTCGCTGGTTGCCTCGCTGTTTGCGCTCGGCTTCCTGATCGTGCGCCGGCCGCGCCGGCCCGGTCCGGCGCCGGCACCGCTCAGCGACGCGCAGGCGCCCGCGCGCTGGACCCTGCGCCGCGCCGCGCTCGCGGGCGTCCTCGCCGCCTCGGTGCTCGGCTTCCTGTTCGCGCTGCGCGCCGGCGTCGTGCTGGGCCCGCTCGTGTTCCTGATCCTCTGGCGCGGCATCGGTGCGCGGGCGCTGGCACTCGCCGGCGGGGCGGTGCTGCTGCTCGCCGTGCCGCTGCTCTCGATCCTGGCGGCGCCGCTGCCGCGCACCGGCTTCCAGACGAACTACGCGGTCGACCGGATCTCCGCGCACTGGGCCGCGGTGCTGGCGGTCACGCTGCTGGGCGCGGCGCTCTGGCGGACACTCGCCGCGGCCAGGCGCTATCCGGCGCCGGCCGGCGACGGCTGAGGCCCGCCCCGCACGCGCAGGCGCAGACCGATCGTCAGCAGGATCACCGCGACGGTGCACTGCACCGCCAGGACGACCGCCGCGAACGGCACGACGGAGAGGTTCGCGAAGCCCAGCAGCAGCGGCTCGGTCACCGCGACGACCCCGAGGACCCAGAGGAACGATGTCTGCTCGAGCGCGACCATGTACTGCACCGTCAGGTAGGCGACGGCCAGGAGGGTCATCGCCAGCCCGAGCAGCGGGAGCGCCCCGGAGGCGGTCGTGAACCCGGGCCCGAACGCGAGGCGCAGCAGCTGCCGCGGGAACAGCGTGAAGATCAGCAGCGCGGGGAAGGCGATCAGCGCCAGCACGCACAGCGCCCGCGCGAGCACCGGGCGCGGGTCGAGTCCGACCGCCGAGCGCCGCGTGGCCTCCGGCAGCAGCTGCAGGCCGATGCCGATCGCGACGAAGACGACGGCCTTCGCGGCGACCGCCGCGGCCGCGTAGGAGCCGGCGACGTGGCTCGAGAGCTGGTGGCGGGCCATGATCACGTCGACGTTCTGCAGCGCTGCGAGGAACAGCAGCGCCGTGATGGCGACCCAGCCGTCGCCGAGCATCGCGCGCAGCCGGCGCGGCACGCCGCTGCCCTTGTCGAGCGGGCCGAGCTCCGCGTGCAGGGCGCGCTCGAGCCAGACCAGCAGGATCGCGAACGCCACCGGGGTCCCGAGGAAGGCGCCGGGGACGCCCAGGCCGATCGCGACGAGGATCAGCGCGCAGACGAGCCGCAGGACGGCCTCGGCGATGATGCTCGAGCCGACGGGCCTGTAGGCGCGCAGGCCCTGGAGCGCGCCCCGCTGGAGCGAGAGCAGCATCCACAGCGCGCCCGTGGGCAGGATGGCCGCGGCGGCCCACGGGTACTGCGGCACGCCGATGATGTGGGAGATCGGCACGCGCAGCAGCGAGGAGGCGATCGCGAGCGCGACGAACACGCCCAGGATGCGCTCCGTCCAGGCACGCAACGTGGCCCGCACGAGCGCCGGATGCCCGAGCCGGTCGAGCGCCACCTCACGCGCGGCGGCGACCTGGACCGACTGCCCGGCGACCAGCAGGATCAGGAAGGCGGAGATCAGCGCCGCCAGCGAGCCGTAGCCGCTCGCGCCCAGGATGCGCGTGAACAGCACGGTGAAGAGCAGCTGGATGGCATTGTTGGCGAGCGTCGCCGCCGCCAGCCCGGCGGCCTTGCTGGACTCGCTGCTGAGCAGCGCGTCGCGCAGCCGCGGCGGCCCGGCCGCGGCGGCCGTCGCGAGGCTGTCCATCGCCCCGCGGGCGCTCGCCTCCCAGGTGAACTGGCGCGAACGCGCGTGGGCGGCGTCGCCCATCGCCTCCAGGCGCTCGGGATCGGCGACGAGCTCGCTGACGGCGGTGATGAGCTCCTGCGGGTCGTCGGCGAGGACGCCGGTGCGCCCGTCGAGGATCGCCTCCTCGAGGCCGCCGACCCGCAGCGCCGCGGTCGGCGTCGCACAAGCGCCGGCCTCGATCACCGTCAGGCACCAGCCCTCGGCCGAGGAGGCCGTCAGCGCGACCCAGGACTCCTGCAGCAGCGCGGCCTTCTGCGCCTCGCTGACGTGGCCGTGGAAGGTCACGCGGTCGGAGATCCCGCGTTCGGCCGTGTAGGCCTCGAGCACCGGCCCCCAGTCGCCGTCGCCGGCGATGTGCAGGTGCGCCCGCGGGATCGCCGCGGCGACGTCGATCACCTGCTCGATGCGCTTGTACTGCTTGAGCCGGCCGAGATAGACGAGCGCCGGGTCGGGCGCGCGCGACCCGGGCCCGAGCGCGCCGGCCTCGAGCCCGAGGTAGACGACCCGGATCTGCTCCTCCGGGATGCCGAGGTCGACCAGCCCCCGCCGCGAGTTCTCGGAGATCGTCAGCACCGGCGTGCCGCGGTAGAAGACCGTCAGCGGCATCCGCTCGAGCAGGAACGCCGCCACCTTGCCGCGGCGGCCGAGCTCGGCGACGTAGTGGTCCTGGTGGACGTGGAAGACGAGCACGACGCGCGGCTTGCGCAGCCAGCGCCACAGCGGCGTGTTGAACGCGATGCCGTTGCAGACCTCGAGGATCGCGTCCGCGTCGCGGCCCAGCCCGCGGAACGTCGCCCACGCCGCGCGCGGGAACACGGTCAGCCGCGAGCCCATCCGGTGGACCTCGAGGCGCTCGTGGTAGCGCGACAGCGGCTCGGCCCCGTCGTACGAGCCGGCGATCACCGTGACGCGGTGGCCGTCGGCCAGCCAGTGGGAGATCAGGCCGTAGAGGACCGTGCCGGTGCCTCCCGCCTGCGGGTGGGTCCAGTCTCGGTCTGCGAGCACGAGGATGTGGCGCGGCGCGGCCGTCGGCACGGGCCGAAGGTATCGCAGCCGCGCGCGCGACTCCCGGCGCGAACCGCCCGCGAGGGTCGCTAGCATCGGGCGGGATGCCGCGTCCGACACGCCTCACCGCGCTTGTGGTCACGGCCGCGCTGCTCGCGGCGCCCGGCGTCGCCGCCGCCCAGAGCGGCGGCGCGGGCGACCAGCAGTACCAGGACCCGTTCTCCGGGCAGCAGAACGGCTCGGGCGGCTCCTCGAAGGGCTCGTCGGGCTCCTCCGGGAGCTCCGGCCTGAGCCAGAGCGCCCCGTCGTCGACGGGCGCCACGGCTCCGGCGGCCTCCGGGACGCCCGCCGCGACCGCCGCGCCGGCCCAGAGCGGGCAGCTCGCGAGCACCGGCATCGACCTGCGCGCGCTCGCCGGGCTCGGCATGCTGCTGCTCGTCGCCGGAATCGCGCTGCGCCGGTCCGGCCATGAGCGCCGCTGAGCGCGTCGAGACCACCCGCGCCGAGGAGACCGAGCAGCTCGCGGCGCAGCTGGCCGCCGCGCTGGGCCCCGGCGACGTCGTGCTGCTCTCCGGCGAGCTCGGCAGCGGCAAGACGACGTTCGTGCGCGGCGCCTGCCGCGCGCTCGGCGTCCACGGGCCGGTCACGAGCCCCACGTTCACGCTCGCGCGCCGCTACGAGGACGGCAGCGTCCCGATCTCGCACCTGGACCTCTACCGCCTCGCGGGGGTCGCCGACGGCGATCCCGCGCTGCTTGACGAGGAGCTGGCGCCGGACCGGATCGCCTTCGTCGAATGGCCCGAGGCCGACGAGGCGCAGCTGACCGGCGCGCGCGTCGCCGCGCGCGTGCGCCTGGAGCACCTCGGCGGGGACCGGCGCGCGGTGACCGTCGAGCGTGCCGCATGAACGTCCTCGCCTTCGACACCGCCACGCCGGCGACCGTCGCCGGGCTGCTGATCGGCGAGGGCCCGGCGCTCACGCGTCGCGACGAGCCGTGCCCCGGGGCGCGCCCCGGGCACGCCGCGCAGCTGCTGACCCTGTGCGCCGAGCTGCTCGACGAGGGCGGACTGACGTGGCAGGACCTCGACCGCATCGGCGTCGGCGTCGGCCCGGGGACCTTCACCGGCCTGCGGATCGGCGTGGCCACGGCGCGCGCGCTCGCGCAGGGCGCGCGCGCAGAGGTCGTCCCGGTGTCGACCCTCGAGGCGCTCGCGGCCGCCGCGCGAGCACAGCGCGCGGGCGCGGTGCTCGCCGTGCTGGACGCCCGCCGCGGCGAGGCGTTCGCCGCCGCCTGGGACGCGACCGGGACGCTCGTCCACGCGCCCGCCGCGCTCGCGCCCGAGGCGCTCGGGACGCTCACCGACCCGGCGTCCGGCCCGTGGCTGGCCGTGGGGGACGGGGCGATACGCTTCCGCGACCGGCTCGAGCCGGCGTTCGCGGCCGTCCCGGACGACGGCTCCGCACTGCATCGCGTCGACGCGGACCGGCTCTGCCGGCTGGCGGCCGAGGGCGCGGCCGCCGCGCGTGAGGAGCTCGTTCCGGCGTACCTGCGGCTGCCGGACGCGGAGCTGGCACGTCGTGCCCGGAGCGCATGACCGACGCGAGCCTCGACATCTCCCGCCTCACCTATGCGGATCTCCCGCAGGTCATCGCGATCGAGCGCCGGGCCTTCCCGACCCCGTGGTCGCTGGCGATGTTCGTGCTGGAGCTCAGCAAGCCGAGCGGCATCTGCCTGGCCGCGCGCCGCGACGGCGTCCTCGTCGGGTACGTGATCTGCTCGCGTTACGAGGACGTCTGGCACATCATGAACGTCGCGATCGATCCCGGCCATCGCCGCCGCGGCAGCGCGACGGCGCTGCTCGGGCAGATCATCGAGCGGGTCGGCGGCGAGGCGCGGCTCACGCTCGAGGTGCGCCCGTCGAACGACGGCGCGATCCGCCTGTACGAACGCTTCGGCTTCCTGCCCGCGGGCATGCGCCGGCGCTACTACCAGGACAACGGGGAGGACGCCGTGATCATGTGGCGCACTCCGGCGACGATCACCGGACGCCTCGACGACGTGCCCAACCCCGGGCCCGTGCGCACGTGATCCTCGGCATCGAGACGAGCTGCGACGACACCTGCGCGGCGCTCGTCACCGCGTCGGGGGAGATCCGCTCGAACGTCATCTCCTCGCAGGGGATCCACGACCGCTACGGCGGCGTCGTCCCGGAGGTCGCGGCGCGACGGCACCTCGAGCTCGTGAACGTCGTCGTCGACGACGCGCTGCGACAGGCGGGTGCGACGCTCGACGACGTCGGGCGGATCGCCGTCACGCAGGGCCCCGGGCTCGTCGGCGCGCTGCTGATCGGCATCGCGACCGCCAAGGGCCTGGCCGCCGTGCGCGACCTGCCGCTCTGCGCGGTCGACCATCTGCAGGGCCACGTGTCCGCCAACTTCCTCGAGCCCGCGCCCTTCCAGCCGCCGTTCCTGTGCCTGATCGCCAGCGGGGGCCACACGTTCCTCGCGCGGGTTGAGGATCACGTGAGCTTCGAGGTGCTCGGCGCCACGCTCGACGATGCCGCCGGGGAGGCCTTCGACAAGGGTGCGCGGATGCTCGGCCTGCCGTTCCCCGGCGGGCCCGCGATCCAGCGCCTCGCCGCCGGCGGCGACCCGCGCGCCTTCGACTTCCCGCTCGCCGCCGGAGTCCCCGGCCTGGACTTCTCCTTCGCCGGGCTGAAGACGTCGCTGCTCTACCGGATCCGCGACCTGGGGGAGGACGAGACGACGGCGCGGCGCGCGGACCTCGCGGCCTCCTACCAGCGGGCGATCGTCGAGGCGCTCGCAGTGCGTGTCGAGCGGGCGCTGACCGGGACGGGCCTGCGCCGCCTGGCGATCGGCGGCGGCGTGGCGGCGAACGCCGCGCTGCGCGAGCGGCTCGGGACGCTCGGCGTCGAGCTCGCCGTGCCGCCGATCGACCTGTGCACCGACAACGCGGCGATGATCGCCGGCGCCGCCCGCTTCGTCGAACCGCTCGCGCGGTCGGCCGCGCTCGCCCTCGACGCCTACGCGACCGGCCAGCGCGGGCTCTGAGCGCGCGATGCCCGAGCTGACCGTCTTCGTGCGGCCCGGCTGCCATCTGTGCGACGACGCGCTTGCCGTGATCGGCCGTGTCGGGGCCACGCACGACTTCTCCCTGCAACTCGTCGACATCGAGCGCGACCCCGTGCTCCACGCGCGCTATCTGGAGCGGATTCCGGTGATCGCACTGGACGGTGAGGAGCTCTACGACTTCTTCGTCGACGAGGACGACCTGCGTCGCAGGCTGGACGCACTAGAGTCATCACGCGCATGACCATCGGCGACATCGCAGGCTCGGCCGTGGACCAGCCGGACGGGGACGTGCCCACCGAGCGCCTGTCGCTCGGCGTGGCCGCGCGCCTCTCGCGCTACCTGCAGGTGCTCACCCAGGCCAAGAAGATGGGCCGCGAGACGATCTCCTCGCAGGAGCTCTCCGAGTACACCCACGTGAACTCCACGCAGATCCGCCGTGACCTGTCGGGGTTCGGCAAGTTCGGCAAGCGCGGCGTCGGCTACAACGTCGACTCGCTCGTCTCGCAGATCCGCCGGATCCTGCAGACCGGCGGCCAGCACAACATCGCCCTGTTCGGCGCCGGCCACCTCGGCAAGGCGATCGCCTCGTCGGACATCTTCGCCGACCATGGCTTCAACGTCGTCGCGATCTTCGACGCGGATCCCAAGAAGGTCGGCTCCAGCGTCGGTGGTCAGAAGGTGCGCGACATCGCCGACCTCGGCCAGGTCGTCGAGGACGAGGGCATCGTCGTCGGCGTGCTGGCCGTCCCCACGGCCGCGGCCCAGCCGCTCGCCGACGAGCTCGTCCGCGCCGGGGTGCGGATTCTCTTCAACTACTCCGAGGCGCTGCTCGACGTGCCGCCCGAGGTGACGGTTCACACCTCCAGCCCCGCCGTGGATCTCCTCCACGCGCTGTACTTCTACCTGTCGTGAGCATCAGCGCCGGCAGAGGCCACCTGCGCCGAGCATGAGCGTCATCGACCTCGACCGGGCCGAGGCGGCTTTCGATGCCTCGGTCGATGGAACCGTCGGCATCGAGGAGGAGTTCGCGATCCTCGATCCCGAGAGCCTGGACATGGTCGGGCGCTTCGAGGAGCTGCGCGACAGCGCCGCCGACGACCCGGCGCTCGCCGTCTCGATCGCCGGCGAGCTGATCTCCTCCGAGATCGAGATCCGCTCGGGCGCCGGCAGCGACCTGCACGACGCGATCGTCCGCCAGAACGACGTGCGCCGGCGCCTGTTCGCGCTCGCGGCCGCGCGCGGCGTCGAACTGGGCTCGACCGGCACCCACCCTTGGGCCGACTATCGCCGCCAGCACAACATCGACACCGAGCACTACCGCCGCGTCGTCGAGGGCCTGCAGTACGTCGCCCGGCGCAACAACACCTTCGCCCTGCACGTCCACATCGGCGTCAACGGGGCGGACCGGGCCGTGCAGGCGTGCGACCGGATGCGCCCCGTGCTGCCAGCGCTGCTGGCGATCGGGGCGAACTCGCCGTTCCTCGAGGGCTGCGATGCGGGGCTGCACTCCGTGCGCACGCAGACGTTCACGAAGTCCTTCCCGCGGTGCGGCATCCCCGACGCCTACGGCTCATGGGCCGTCTACCGCGACTATCTCGAGTTCCTGATCCGGACCGGCTCGATCGTCGAGGACACCCAGGTCTGGTGGTCGATCCGCCCGCACCTCGCCTTCGGCACCGTCGAGGTCCGCATCTGCGACGCGCAGATGACGGCGGGCGAGTCCGACGCGCTCTGCGGGCTGATCGTCGCCTGCGTCCTGCAGGCCGCGCGCGACGCGTCCGACGGGGTGCCGTTCGAGCACCCCGCGAACCGCCTCGTCGAGGAGAACATGTGGCGGGCGATCCGCTACGGCCGCGGGGCCGGCCTGATCGACCTCGGCAGCGGCGCCGTGCGCCCTGTCCCGGCGGTGCTCGACGAGCTGCTCGGGTGGACGGCGCCCGTGCGCTCCGATGCCCGCATCGACCCGCTGTTCCCCGAGCGCAACGGCGCCCAGCGCCAGATGGCCAAGCGCGCCGAGGGCGCCGAGCTGCCCGAGGTCTACGCTTCGACCGTGACCGAGGCCCGCCGCACATACGGCATGGCCGGAACGACCCAGGAGGCTTCAGCCCCGTGACCGACCAGCCGCTGGACCCCACCGGTGCACCCGGGCGCGAGCCCACCGAAGAGGAGCTGCGCGCCGCCTACGAGGCCGAGCTCAAGCAGATCCGCGTCGAGGACATCATCGTCCAGACCGTCGTTTCGCTCCTGAACCTCGGCGCCCGCAGGGCCGGCATCGTGCCCGGCAGCGAGGACGAGACCGACCTCGAGCAGACGCGCCTGGCCATCGAGGGCGTCCGCGGCCTGCTGCCGTCGGTCGAGCCGCTGCTCGGGGAGAACGCGGCCGCCCTGCGCGACGCGCTCGCCCAGCTGCAGATCGCCTACGCCCAGCGCGCCGGCGGCGCTCCCCCGGAGGGGCCGGGCGGCGCCGCGGCGCCCGCCGGCGCCGCCCCCGGGGCCGAGGGCGGCGCCGGCCCGGCGCAGCAGTCCGGCCGGCTCTGGGTGCCAGGGCAGTAGCCCCGCCGGGGCGCGTCCGGGCCTGACGACGCCGCCGCCGCCGTTCTCGCTACGATCCAGCGGCTTTCGGGCCGGGGCGCGCGTTGTTCGCGCGCCCCTTCCGCGTCGCAGCCCCCGGTCGCGACGCGCAAATCACTTCGCGGAGGAATCGTTCCCTTGACTCAGTTCCTGACCGACCACGGGGTCGTCGTCGCAGTCGTCTGCGCGGCTGTCGCCGTGCTGTACGGCATCCTGACGACATCCCAGCTGCTCGCCCTGTCCCCGGGCAACGCGGAGATGCAGCGCATCTCCGGAGCCGTGCAGGAGGGTGCCAAGGCGTACCTCACGCGCCAGTACACGGTGATCGCCGGTGTAGGCGTGCTCCTCTTCGTCGCGCTGATCTTCATCCAGAACATCAGCGTCGCGGTCGGCTTCCTGATCGGCGGCATCCTGTCCGGCGCGGCCGGATTCATCGGGATGAACGTCTCGGTGCGGGCGAACTGCCGCGTCGCCGAGTCCGCCCGCGGCGGCATCAGCCCGGCGCTGAAGGTGGCCTTCCGCGGCGGCGCGATCACCGGCATGCTCGTCGTCGGCCTCGCGCTGTTCGGCGTCGCCGGCTACTACGGCCTGCTCACGTCCGCGTTCAGCAAGACGCCCAAGGAGGCGGTCGACGCGCTGATCGGCCTCGGCTTCGGCGGCTCGCTGATCTCCGTCTTCGCCCGACTGGGCGGCGGCATCTTCACGAAGGCGGCCGACGTCGGTGCCGACCTCGTCGGCAAGGTCGAGGCCGGGATCCCCGAGGACGACCCGCGCAACCCGGCCGTGATCGCCGACAACGTCGGCGACAACGTCGGCGACTGCGCCGGCATGGCCGCCGACCTCTTCGAGACCTACGCCGTGACCGCCGTCGCGGTCATGCTGCTCGGCGTCCTCACCTTCCAGGAGTCGACCGCGGTCGCGCTCTACCCGCTCGTCCTCGGCGGCGTGGCGATCATCGCCTCGATCATCGGGACCTACGCGGTGCGCACCACCACGGGCAACGTGGAGCGCGCGCTCTACCAGGGCCTGATCGTGTCCGGCGTCATCGCCGCGATCGCGTTCTACCCGATCACGAAGTGGATGATGGGCGACCTGCACTACCGCGGCACCGGCGCGCTGACGCCGCCGAGCGTCACGGACCTGTACCTCTGCGCGCTCGTCGGCATCGGCGTCACGGCGCTGCTGTTCATCATCACCGACTACTACACGTCGACGCGCTTCCGGCCGGTGCGCCGCACAGCCGAGGCCTCGCAGACCGGCCACGCGACGAACATCATCCAGGGCCTCGCCTCGGGCATGCAGGCGACGGCGCTGCCCGCGCTCGTCCTCGTCCTCGGCATCCTGGCCTCGTGGAAGCTCGCCGGCGGCGGCACCCGGGGCATCTACGGCATCGGCGTCGCGGTCATGGGTCAGCTCTCGCTGACCGGCCTGATCGTCGCGCTCGACGCCTTCGGCCCGATCACGGACAACGCCGGCGGCATCGCCGAGATGGCGGACATGCCCGAGGAGGTCCGCGCGGTGACCGATCCGCTCGACGCGGTCGGTAACACCACCAAGGCCGTCACCAAGGGCTACGCCATCGGCTCCGCCGTGCTCGCCGCGATCGTGCTGTTCGCCGGCTTCAAGGCCGAGCTCGCAGCCGCGAAGGTCAGCACGATCTTCCGCGTCGACGATCCGGCGGTCCTCATGGGCCTGCTGATCGGCGGCATGATGGTCGTGCTGTTCGCCGCGCTCTCGATGGAGGCCGTCGGCCGCGCCGGCGGCGCCGTGGTCGAGGAGGTGCGCCGCCAGTTCCGCGAGAAGCCCGGGATCATGGAGGGCACAGACGAGCCGGACTACGCGACCTGCGTGGCGATCGTCACGGCGGCCGCCCAGCGCGAGATGATCATCCCGTCGCTGATTCCGATCGTCCTCACGACGGTCGTCGGCCTCATCAGCACGCAGGCGCTCGGCGGCCTGCTGATCGGCGTCATCGTCGTCGGCTTCTTCTTCGCCGTCATGATGACCGCCGGCGGCGGCGCCTGGGACAACGCCAAGAAGCTCATCGAGGACGGCGCGTTCGGCGGCAAGGGCTCCGAGGCCCACGCCGCATCGGTCACCGGCGACACCGTCGGCGACCCGTTCAAGGACACGGCGGGGCCGGCGATCAATCCCATGATCAAGGTCGCGAACATCGTGGCGATTCTGATCATTCCGATCATCACGTGATCGGAATGATGTGTCGCGGATCTCGGGGCGATTGACGCCACCCGCGTGGCCGGGGCCATACCACCGGTATGGCACCCGCCCCGCGTGCGGCGTCACTCATCCCCGATATCTCGCTCGTGCTTGTGGTGGATGACGTCTTGTGAGCTGGTTGCCGGCCTCGTTTGTGGTGCCCGAGGTGGTCGAGCTCGCTGCTGGCCATCATCTGCGCCCGATCCGGGCTTCGGATGTGGAGCTGGACTATCCGGCGGTGATGGGCTCCCGGGAGCGGCTGTGGGCTCGGTATGGGCCGGTTTGGGGGTGGCCTCCGGCGACGATGACGTTCGAGGCTGACCGGGAGGACCTTGCGCATCATGAGCGGGAGATCGCGGCTCGGGATGCGTTCAACTATGCGGTCCTGGATGCGGGGGAGACGGAACTGCTGGGCTGCGTCTACGTCGACCCGCCGGAGCCCGATTCGCCTGCCGGCACGGACGCGGTCGTCTCGTGGTGGGTCGTGGACGCGGCGCTGGGGAGTCATCTGGAGCGCGCGCTCGAGGAGTTCGTGCCCCGCTGGCTGTGTGAGACCTGGGGGCTGACGGCCGTCCACTGGCATCCCTGACCGCGCGCGATCCCCGCGGGCATCGGGACTTGCGCCGGAGCGTCCAGAAAACGTCCAGGCCCTCGTCCGGCGGTGGCGGCTGGCCCCGGCCGCATGGCCGATTGTCCGGGCGGCAGACCCTCCGTACCTTCTGGAGCGTGATCGGACGAGCGGCATCTGGAGCAGGACGAGAGGTGGTCCACGGGGGGTGGGCGGCCGTCGTCGTGTCGTTGATGCTCGGGCTCGTCGCGCCTGGCGCCGCCGTCGCCGCTGGTCCAACCAGCGGCGACGGTGCGATCCAGCACCCGCCGGTCGCCACGATCACCGCACCGTCCGACCAGTCGGCCTTCCGTGATGGCGTCGCCGTCAGCGTCGCGGGCTCCGCGACCGACGTCGACGGCCCGGTCGGGTCCGCAGGGATGCACTGGAAGATCGTCCGGGTCACCGGCCGCAGCTCCGAGATCGTGGCCGAGGCGGACGGAACCGCCGCCACGTTCACGCCGTCGGACCGCTGGGGGGCGGACACGACGTACGAGGCGCGGCTCACGGTGACGGACAGCACCGGCCTCTCGGACACCGCGAGCATCACGCTCGTGCCGGAGACCGTGAAGGTCACGCTGCGCAGCGAGCCGGTCGACGCCCCGCTGACCTACGGGACGCTCACACAGAGCGGCACGCAGGTCTTCGATGACGTCGTCGGTCATCGCGTCACACTCTCGGCGCCGGACACCGCGGGCCCTGCTGGGGGGCAGGCCCTGGTGTTCGACGCCTGGAGCGACGGTGGCAGCCGCAGTCACGATGTCGTCGTGCCTGCGACACCCGTCGAGCTCGTCGCGCAGTACCGCGCGCCGCAGCTCGACATCGCCACCCCGGAGGTCGCGGCCGGCGCCGGCTCGGGGGGTGCCGAGGCAGTCCGGGGGGATGCCTCGGCACTGCCGGCGCTGAGCCTCGACGCTCCGGACCCGTTCACGCTCCGGACGCTCGCGGGCTGGCTGCGCGGCTCGGATGCGACCCCTGCGCCGGTCGTCCAGCTCGCGCTGCGCCGCGGCGGCACGCGCCAGGGCTGCGCCTGGTGGAACGTGCGCACCGGCCGCTTCACCGCGACCAGCCGAGGCGCCTGCGACCACCCGCGCTTCATCTCGGCGAGCATGCGCCGCGCCACCGGCGCCTGGCGCTGGCGCGTCGCGCTCGGCCGCTCGCTCCCGGCCGGGAGCTATGCGTTCGTCGCGCAGGTGCTCGGCAGCGGCGGCGACCCGATCGACTTCGTGCGCAAGTAGGCGCACCCGCGTGCGCACCGTGCGCCGCTTCGACGATTGCCCGCCCGCGCCGCACGGCGTACCGTGAGGCGCATGAGCAGCGACACGCCCTTCTGGCATCCCTTCGCGGACATGGCCGCCGTGCGCGGCCACGAGATCGTCATCACCCGCGGCGAGGGCGTCCACGTCTGGGACGAGACCGGCGCGAAGTACCTCGACGGCACCGCGAGCCTGTGGTGCGTCAACGTCGGCCACGGCCGTGACGAGATCGTCGACGCCGCCGCGGCGCAGATGCGCGAACTGGCGAGCTATTCGGCCTTCGGCGCGTTCAGCAACCGCCCGGCCGAGACGCTCGCCGAGCGCCTCGCCGGCTACGCGGAGTCCGTCGTCGACGACCCGCGCATCTTCTTCGGCCTCGGCGGCGGCGACGCGATCGACACCGCGGCCAAGCTGGCGCGCCGCTACTTCACGGCGACCGGCCAGCCCGACCGGGTGCACCTGATCGGCCGTGCGCAGGGCTATCACGGCACCCACGGGCTCGGCACGAGCATCGGCGGGATCCCGGCCAACCAGGCCGGGATGGGCCCGCTGGACCCCGATACGAGCCATGTGCCATGGGATTCGCTCGAGGCGCTCGAGGCCGAGTTCGAGCGCGTCGGGCCCGAGCGCGTGGCGGCGGTCTTCGCCGAGCCCGTGATCGGCGCGGGCGGCGTGCATCGCGTCCCGCCCGGCTACCTCCAGGGGCTCGCGGCGCTCTGCGAGCGCCACGGCGCGCTGTTCGTCGCCGACGCCGTCATCGGCGCGTTCGGCCGGCTCGGCACGTGGTTCGGCGCCGACCGCTTCGACGTGCGCCCCGACCTGCTCACGTTCGCCAAGGGCGTCACGAGCGGCTACCTGCCACTCGGCGGCGTCGTCGTCGGCGGCCGCGTCGCGGAGCCGTTCTACGAGCAGGGCGGCCTCTGGTTCCGCCACGGCCAGACGTACTCGGGCCACCCGACCTGCTGCGCGGCGGCCCACGCCAACCTGGACATCATCGAGCGCGAGGGCCTGCTGATCCGCGGCCGTGAGCTGGAGGGCGAGATCGCGCAGGCGTTCGCACCGCTGGCATCCGTCGACCTCGTCGGGGACGTGCGCTGCGGAATCGGCGCGCTCGCCGCGGTCGCCTTCGACGCCGCCGCGCTCGCCGAGCACCCCGACCTCCCGGCCCGGACGTTCGCCGCGGCGAAGGAGCGCGGCGTGCTGGTGCGCCCGCTGGGCGACGCCGTCGCGATCTCCCCGCCGCTGATCATCACGCAGGCGCAGGTCGGGCAGGCCGCCGCCGCGATCGGTGAGGCGATCGGCGCGGTCGCCGTCGACCTCGGGCGCGCGACGAGCCCCGCCGGCGCCTGATCAGGCCACCACGCGCTCGCGGGCGCCGTTGCGCGAGGCGGCCGGCGACTCGACGACGACCCAGCACGGGCGCTTCTCGAGCAGCTGGCGCGCGATCGGCCCGAACCCCTGCTCGGACGGGGGCGCGTGCGTCGTCGCCAGGTAGACCAGGTCGGCGTTTGCGCGGACGGCCTCCTGCACGAGCGCCTCGCCGGGGTCGCGCGTCGTGACCAGACGCGTGTGGACCTTGAGCCCGGACTTGCGGCCGGCGATCCGCGCGGCCTCGAGCACCGCGAGCCCCTGCTGCTGCTCGGTCGACATCGGAGCGTCGAGGGGCAGCTGGGTCGGGATCGTGACGACGTAGACGCAGAGGATCTCCGCGCCCTCGCCGAGCAGCTTCGCCGCACGGCGGATCGCCCCGCCGCTGACATCCCCGCCGAAGATCGGCACGAGCGCGCTGAGGTAGGCCAGCGGGACGAACCCCTCGGGCGCCTGTGCGTGCTCGATCTTGTGGCGGCTCGTGAGGTCCAGGCCCGAGCGCCGGCGGTAGACGATGTAGCCGATGCAGCCGATCACCATCCAGCCCATGCCGACGGTGCGCGCCTCGGTGTGCAGTGCCAGGACCGAGCACCAGGCGACGAACGTGCCGATCGCCCCCAGGACCGCGGGGATCGGGATCAGCGCGCCCTTGTAGTGGACGTTCCAGCCGATCCGGTAGGGCCGCTCGATGTCCGGCTGCTTGATGCGCAGGGCGACGATCGACACGTGCGCCGTCGTGAACGACAGCATCGCCCCGAACGAGTAGAGGTTGCCGAGGAAGTCCGTCTTGCCGGGGATCAGGAGCAGGCAGGCCAGCGAGGAGAAGAGGACGATCGTGAACCACGGGGTGCGGTAGCGCGGGTGCAGCCGCGCGAAGATCCCCGGCAGCTGGCGGTGCTCGGAGAGCGACCACGACAGCCGCGAGATGCCGATCAGGCCGGCGTTCGTCGCGATGAACAGGATCGTGGCGGCGAGCAGGCCGACGTAGGAGGTCACCGCCGTCTGCAGCCAGCCGTGGAGCCCGAAGGCCGAGACGATCCCGAGCACCGGGTCGTCGTGGTAGGTCGTCCCGAGCTGCGTCGTGTAGACCGCGCCGTGCCGGACGACCGGGAGCGCGGACAGCGCGACCACCGAGATGCCCGCGTAGACGCCGAGCACGGCGACGAGGACGAGGTTCACGGCCTTCGGGACGTCCCTGCCGGGGTCCTTGGCCTCCTCGGCCATGTTCGAGACGGTCTCGATCCCCGTGTAGGCGACCATCGCGACCGACAGCGCGAAGATCACCTCGCTCCAGCTCGGAACGGTGCCGAGGTGCACCTGGCTGACGAGCAGCGAGGGGTCCAGCACGAGGACGGCGCCGACGACGACGAGCGCCACCTGGGTGGCGAGGTCGACCACCGCGAGGACGAGATTGAGCTTCGCCGACTCGCCCAGGCCGCGGATGTTCAGGCCTGCGAGGACGACGATCACGAGGATGCCGACGATCACGTCCCCGGGGCCGTGCTTGAGCGCGGGGAAGAACGCGGCCAGGTAGTGCGGCACGAAGAAGCCCGAGATGGCGATCGTGATGATGTAGTCGAGCGTCAGCGCCCAGCCGGCGAAGAACGACGCCGACTCGTTGAAGGCGTGGCGCGCGAAGGAGGACGAGCCGCCGGCCTCCGGGAACATCGAGGCGCCCTCGGCGTACGTCTTGGCCGTCAGCGCGAACAGCAGGCCGGCGAGCATGAAGACGACCGGCGTCAGGCCCAGCGCATGGGCGGCGACGAGGCCCAGGGCGTAGTAGATCGAGGAGCCGACGTTGCCGTAGGCCGTGGCGAACAGTCCGGGGACGCCGACGGTGCGGCGCAGCCCGCGCTCGACGAGGCGCGCCATCAGCGCGCCGCGCCGGAATGGTGGCGCGCCAGCAGGCGCAGCGCGCGGCGGCGCATCCGCGCCTCGTGCATGCGATCCAGCGCGCCGGGATGCGCGGCCGGAGCGGGCGCCCGCTCGAGCGCGACACGCGTCTCCTCGAGCGCGATCCGGCGGCGCTCGAGGCGGGCCACGTGCCCGAACCACAGCCCCGCGAGGGTCAGCGGGAGGAGCGCTTCAGCGGCTTCCAGGAGAACGGTCGGCATAGCCAACCGACGGTAGGTCCACGCGCGCGCGGGCCGTGTCCCGATCGGCCGCCCCGGCGTACAGATGTTGTACAGATCCGCGCCGTAGACTGGCGCGCTGATGGCAGAGCGCCGACTTCACGGCCTGCAACGCGTCCTCGGGGTCAACGCGCTGTTCGCGACCGCCTACGGCAACGTCGGCTCGTCGATCTACTACGCGCTGGGCCTCGTCGCGTCGTTCGCGCTCGGCCTGACGCCGATCGTCTTCGTCATCACCGGCTTCATCTTCTGGCTCACGGCCTCGACCTACGGCGAGGCGACGGTCATGTACCCGGAGGCCGGCGGCTCCTCGTCGTTCGCGCGCCACGCCTTCAACGAGTTCTGGAGCTTCTTCGCCGCCTGGGCGCAGATGCTGAACTACACGATCACGATCGCGATCTCCGCGTTCTTCGTGCCGCACTATCTCGGAGGGCTGTTCTGGCCCGCGCTGCGCCACTCGCCCGGCGACATCGTGTTCGGCATCGCGGTCGTCGTGCTGCTGTCGATCGTCAACGTCGTCGGCGTCAAGGAGTCTGCCGGCGTCAACGTCACGCTCGCCGTGCTCGACTTCGCCACGCAGCTGCTGCTCGTGCTCGTCGGCGCGATCCTCGTCTTCTCGCCCGACGTGCTCGCCAACAACGTGCACCTCGGCGTGGCTCCGACGTGGAAGGAGTTCTTCCTCGCGATCCCCGTCGGCATGATCGCCTACACCGGGATCGAGACGATCTCGAACATGGCCGAAGAGGCCAAGGACGAGACGAGGACGATCCCGAAGGCCATCCACCGGGTCGTCATCGCCGTCTTCGCGATCTATGCGGCGTTGCCGGCGGTCGCGCTGTCCGCGCTGCCGGTCGTGAAGACGCCGGACGGCTACCAGACCCTGCTGGGCGTCTCGGAGGCCGACGGCGGCTATGCCGGCGACCCGATCCTGGGGGTGGTCAAGCAGATCCACCTCGGGGCGCTGCAGGGGGCGGCGGAGCTCTACGTCGGCCTGCTCGCCGCGACGATCCTCTTCATCGCGACGAACGCCGGGATCATCGGCGTCTCGCGGCTCGTCTACTCGATGGGGATCCACCGCCAGATGCCGGACCGGCTGCGCCAGCTGCACCCCAGGTACGGGACGCCGTGGATCGGCATCCTCGTCTTCGGCGGCATCGCGTGCATCGCGATGATCCCGGGCCAGGCCGCGTTCCTGGGCAACATGTACGCGTTCGGCGCGATGCTGTCGTTCACGATCGCGCACCTCGCGGTCATCCGGCTGCGCTTCTCCAAACCCGACGCGCCACGCCCCTACAGGGGCCCCATGAACCTGCGTGTCGGAAAGGTCGACGTCCCCGTGTTCGCGATCCTCGGCGGGATCGGCACCGGCCTGGCGTTCATCGTCGTGACGTTCCTGCACATCGACGTCGCGATCGCAGGCGTCGCGTGGCTCGGGTTCGGGCTGCTGTTCTACCCGTGGTACCGCCACCGCCACGGCCTCGATCTGACGACGACCGTCAAGGTCGCGATCCCGGCTCCGATCGTGGCCCACGAGGCCGAGTACGAGTCGATCCTCGTGGCGCTCGACCCGCGCGCCTACTCTCCGGGCGCGGTCGCCACGGCGGTGAAGCTCGCCGCGCGGCGCCGGCGCGGCATCCACGTGATCGTCCCGATCCCCGTTCCGGCGACCTCGCCGATCAGCGCCGCGATGCCCGAGCAGGAGCGCGCGGCCCAGACGATCATCGAGCAGGCGCGCCTGCAGGGTGGCCGGCGCGTCACCGGGCACTGGGAGAAGGTCCGCGCCGGTCAGGCCGGCCGGCTGATCGTCGAGGAGGCACGGCAGCTGCGCGCCCGCGCGATCGTGATCCCGCTGCCGCCGCGCCAGTCCGGCTCGCTGTTCGGCAAGACGCTCGAGACCGTGCTCGAGGAGCGCCCCTGCCGCGTCATCATCCAGACCTCGCCGGAGGATCAGGCCGCCAGGGCCGCGCAGCGCCCGCGGGTCGGCGCCGCCTAGCATCATCGACGGGATGTCCGGCCGCGACACACATCGTCTGATGACGACGCTCTTCTCGATCATCATGGTCGTGCTCGGCGTCGCGCTGATCGTGCGCGCCCTGAGCGCCGGGGGCGGCCCGTTCTCGATCGGCGTGATCATGGGTCTGCTGTTCCTCGCGGCCGGGCTCGGGCGCATGTGGGTCGCGCGGAGCACGCGCGGATGACCGAGCGCGGCGAGCAGATGTTCCGGCGCGGGCTCGGCTCGCCGATGCTCTTCAGCGTCGTCTACACGGTGATCGCGAGCGCGATCTACTTCGCCCTGGGCGTCGTCGCCGGCTACGCGCTCGGCCTCACGCCGCTGGTCTTCGTCGCCTCGGCCGTGATGTTCGCCCTCGCGGCGATGACGTACGTCGAGGGCTCCTCGCTGCATCAGGACCGCGGCGGCTCGACGGTCTTCGCGCGCCACGCCTTCAACGAGCTGTGGAGCTTCGTCGCCGGCTGGGCCGTCCTGCTCGACTACGTGATCCTGATCGCCGCGACGGCCTTCAGCGCGACGAACTACCTCGCCGCCTTCTGGAGCCCGCTGGGCAGCGGGGCCGTCGAGACGGTCGCCGTGCTCGGGATCCTCGGCTACGTCGCCGTGCGCAACATCCGCGGCTTCTCGACGACGCGCTCCTCGCGCATCCGCATCCTCGTGGTCGCCGACATCGCTCTCCAGCTCGCGCTGATCGGCTTCGGCATGGCGCTGCTGTTCGACGCGCACGCGATCACGAGCACGATCCACCTGGGGTCGACGCCGACCGTCGAGAACCTCGTCGTCGCGTTCGGGATCGCGACGGTCGTGTCGACCGGGCTCGAGTCCGCCTCCGGGCTCAGCGGCGAGGTCGAAGTCAGCAGGGCGGGGCTGCGGCGCCTGGTCAGCGCGTCGTCGCTGACCGTGTTCGTCGTCTACACGGGCATCGCGATCGTCGCGATCAGCGCCCAGCCGGTGATCGACGGGACGACGGCGCTGTCGACGACCTACAAGGACGCGCCCGTGCTGGGCATCGCGGCGGCGTTCAAGGACGCGTGGCTGCGCGACGGCGCGAAGTACGTGATCGCCGCGATCGCCGCGATCACGCTGATCGCCGCGTCGAACTCGGCGATGCTCGGCCTCTCGCGGCTGGCCTACTCGCTGTCGACGAACCGCCAGATCCCCAGCGCGGTCGGCCGGCTGCATCCGACCCGCTTCACGCCGTGGGTGCTGATCGTGCTCGCGACGATCGTCGCCGCGGCGCTGTCGCTGCCGCACGACCTCGACATGCTGCTCGGGCTGTACGCCTTCGGCGCCCTGCTCGGCCTGACGATCGCGCACGCCGCGATCCTGCGGCTGCGCTTCAGCGAGCCCGACGCGCCGCGCCCGTACGACATCCCGTTCGACCTGAAGGTCCGCGGCGCCTCGCTCCCGCTGCCGGCCGTGCTCGGCCTCGTGCTCAGCGCGGCGGCTTGGCTCAGCGTGCTCATCACGCACAACGAGGCGCGCTGGGTCGGCATCGGGTGGATGGCGTTCGGCCTGACGCTCTACGTGATCTACCGCCGCACGACCGGCAAGCCGATCTTCCAGCGCGTGACGGTGCCGCGCGAGGCGCTGCTCGGCGAGCACCTCGAGGCCGAGTACGGCTCGATCCTCGTCCCGATCTTCGGCACGGCCCTCGACGACGACATCATGCAGACGGCGGGCCGGCTGGCCGCCGAGGAGGACCTCGAGGGGCCGGCGGGCGGCGGCGCGACGATCGAGGCGATCTGGGTCTTCGAGATCCCGATGTCGCTCCCGATCGACGCCCGCCTGCCCGACGCCGAGCTCAAGCGCGCCCGTGCGGCGCTCGCCCGCGCGAAGGCGGTGGGGGAGGAGTACGAGGGCGTCCAGGTCGCCACGGCGACGGTCCGCGCCCGTCGCGCGGGCCAGGCGATCGTCGACGAGGCCCGGCGCCGCGGCGTGCAGGCGATCGTCCTGGCGGCCGAGGAGCCCTCGAAGATCCGCGGCGGCACGCGCCTCGGCGGGCGCGCCGGGATGGATGCGTTCGTCGGCGAGGCGACGAAGCTCGTCGTCTCGAAGGCCGGCTGCCCGGTCATCCTGACCGCGCCTCCTGTGGGCGATCAGGCGGTGTCGAAGTCCGTCCCGGACCGGGCGCCGACCGCGGGCGGCGCTGTATAGAGTCCGCCCCGATGTCCTTCATCGTCATCGCGGGCGCGGGCCGGGTCGGGTCCGCCGTCGCGCGCTCCATGCTCGCCGCCGGCCACGAGGTCTCCGTCCTGGACGAGGATCCTCTCTCGCACGAGCGTCTCGACGCGGGCCAGCCCACCACGTGGGAGGACGTCGGCGGGCGCTTCACGATCGGCCAGGCGATCGAGGCCGAGGCCCTGATCGAGGCCGGCATCGAGCAGGCCGACGTCTTCATCGCGTCGACCCACGGCGACAACACGAACCTCACGGTCGCCCAGATCGCCCAGAAGATGTTCAACGTCCCGAGCGTGCTGGTGCGCGTGAGCGACCCCGCGCGCGCCGAGTGGTACGCCGCTCAGGGGCTGCACACGATCTGCCCGACGCGCTACGCGATCGAGATGTTCGAGGACGCGCTCAACGAGGTCGAGGGCTGATGTACGCGATCATCGTCGGCGGTGGCAAGGTCGGGCTGAACCTCGCGCGCGAGCTGCTCGACAAGGGGCACGAGGTCACGCTCATCGAGCAGCGCCGCGACCGCTATCTCGCGATGGAGGACGAGCTCGAGCACGTCGCCCAGTACGGCGACGGCACCGAGCTGTGGGTCCTGGAGCGCGCCGGCGTGCAGCGCGCCGACCTCGTCGTGGCGGTCACCGGCGACGACGAGGACAACATCCTCATCTGCCAGATCGCGCGCGAGAAGTACCTCGTCGACCGCTTCATCGCACGCGTCAACAACCCGCGCAACCGCCAGTACTTCGACCTGCTCGGCATCAAGCCGGCGGTGTCGGCGACCGACCTGATCCTGCGCCTGATCGAGCACGAGGTGCCGCAGTACGGCCTCGTCCACCTGCTCGACCTGCCGGGCGAGCGCCTGGAGATCATCGAGATCGAGGTCTCCGCCGGCTCGGCGGCCACCGGGCGCGCAGTGCGCGATCTGCACCTGCCCGAGGGCAGCATCGTGATCTCGGTCCTGCGCGAGGGCACGGGCTTCGTCCCCAAGGCGGACACCGTCATCGCGGCCGGCGACGAGGTGCTCGTCTGCCTGGACCCGGGCCTGGAGGACGAGGTCACGACCCTCTTCGCTGTGAGGTAGTCACGCGTCGGGAGCGCCCGGGATGATGCCCGGATGCGCTACTACCCGCAGCTTCCCGCGCGTCGCACGCGCGCCATCCTGGCCGACGTCGTCGTCGTCCTGCTGATCGCCTTCTTCGCATGGCTGGGCCTGAAGGTCCACAGCACTGTCGCGGACCTTTCGAGCCTCGGGCGCGGCGTCTCCGATGCGGGCCGCTCGGTCCAGTCCGGCTTCCAGGATGCGGGCGGCGTCGTCGGCGGGGTGCCGATCGTCGGCGGCGCGCTGAAGGACGCCCTCAACAACGCGGGCGCGCAGACCGGCGGCAACGCGATCGCCCTGGGCAAGCAGGGGGAGGCCGCCGTCAACGACGCGGCCACGCTCCTCGGCTGGGTCGTGTTCGGGCTGCCGACCCTGCTCCTGCTGCTGTGGGCGGTCCCGCGGCGCGTCATCCGGGTGCGGCGCATGAACGCCGCGCTGCGGATCCTGCAGGGCACCGAGAGCCCCGAGCGCCGCCGCCTCCTGGCGATGCGCGCGGCCTTCGACCTGCCCTACGGCACGCTGCTCTCCTATACGCAGGATCCGATCGGGGACCTCGCGGAGGGGCGCTACGAGCCGCTCCTGCACGCCGTCTTCGAGGACGCCGGGCTGCGGGCGCCCGCGATCCCGCAGACCCTATAATGGGCGCCCGTTGCGGGATGGTGTAATCGGCAACACGCCTCGCTCTGGACGAGGTATTCTAGGTTCGAGTCCTAGTCCCGCAGTGCCGAAACCCCCGATTCCGTCGGGGGTTTCGTCGTTGGAGCGGGTCGATGGGAACCCGATGGGAACGTCGGCGCGGACCGTGGGACCGGCCGGCCGGGGGAAACGTGATCACCCGTGCCGGTGGTGGGGTCCAGCGCCCATCCGTAGCCGTCGTATCGTGGTCGGCCATCACACCCAGCGCGAACGGATGGGCGCTGCCCTCCTCCTGCGTTTCAGAAGAGAAACGCAACGCACCGTGGACATCTTCCTCGGCGGACCGGCGGAAGCCGAGCGGACGCTCGCCCGGCGGCGTGCCCCGGCCCGTTCCCAGATTGATGGTGCATCGGCGTATGGTGCGACGTGGCAGGCCAACCAGTGAGGAGACAGCATGATTGTTGCCACGACGTACAGGTTGAAGCCGTTCCTCAGCAAGGACGAGACGAAGGAGCTCATGGGCGTCTTCGCGGAGGTGGGTTCGGCGCCGGGCACGCTCGCGCACTACGTGGCCACCGATGGCAGCCACGGCCTCGTGATCGTCGAGTCCGATGACGTGGAGGCGGGGTATCGCAACCTGCTGAACTACACGCAGTGGGTCGAGTACGACAGCAAGGTGATGCTGAGCGTCGAGCGCGCCGTGCCCCACATCATGGACTCGCTCGCCTGAGCGAGTGAGCCGGACGCCCCCGCCGACCGGTGCGCCGGGGGCGTCTGCTCCATTCCGGGCGCCTCGCCGACGGAGGCCATGCGCGCGGTCGACGCGCGGCGGCGACGCCCGCTGTAGCGTCCGGGCATGGACCGCTACGACGAGCTCCGCGCCGAGCACCGCTGGGTGGTGCCCGAGCGCTACAACATCGCGCAGGACGTCTGCGACAAGCATCCCCGCGACAAGCTCGCGATGATCTGGGAGCGCCACGACGGCGTCCGGCGCGAGCTCGACTGGGGTGAGCTGCAGGACCTGTCCAATCAGGCTGCCAACGTGCTGCGCGACCATGGGATCGAGCGCGGCGAGCGCGTCGCGGTCGTCCTCCCGCCGACACCGGAGACCGCGGCGATCTTCTTCGGCACGTGGAAGAACGCCGGTCTGCTGCTGTCGATGTCCGTGCTCTACGGCGACGAGGGGATCGGCCATCGCCTCCACGATTCGCGCCCACGCGTGCTCGTCACCGACGCGGCGAACGCGCCGCGCTTCCAGCACTTCGTCGGCGACGCGGTCGGCGAGCTGCTGATCCTCGAGGACACCCTGCTCGCCGGCGCCTCGACGCAGTTCACGACCGCCGACACGTCCTGCGACGACCCGGCCCAGCTCTACTACACCTCCGGCACGACGGGCCTCGCGAAGGGCATCGTCCACGCGCACCGCTACCTGCTCGCGCACGAGGAGTTCATCCACTGCCACGAGGTGCAGGACGGCGAGCGCTTCCACGGGATGGGCGAGTGGGCCTGGGCGGCGGGCATCGCGCCGCTGCTGGGCCCGTGGCGCCTGGGCGCCGTCCAGGTCGTGCTGCAGCGCGCCGGGGGCTTCGACCCCGAGGGCCAGCTCGACTTCCTCAGCCGCAACGCCGTCACGAACGTCTTCACGACGCCGACCGCGATGCGCTCGATGATGGCGACCGAGGATGCCGGGACGCGCTTCCCGTGCTCCTTCCGTCGCGTCTGCAGCGCCGGCGAGCCGCTCAACCCGGAGGCGATCCGCTGGTTCCGCGACCAGTACGGGCTCACGGTCCTCGACTACTACGGGCTGACCGAGTCCTATCCGCTGTGCGGCAACTTCCCGTGGATGGAGGTCCGCGAGGGGTCGATGGGTCGCCCGATGCCCGGCTGGGACGTGCGGATCCTCGACGAGGACGAGCACGAGGTCGAGCGCGGCGCGCGCGGTGAGATCTGCCTGCGCGCGCGTTCGAACCCGCACTACCCGCTGGGCTACTGGGAGAACGACGAGGCCGCGGCGGCGACGTTCGGCGGCGACTGGTTCCACACCAAGGACGCCGCGACCCAGGACGCGGACGGCTACATCTGGTACGCCGGGCGCGCCGACGACGTGATCATCTCCGCCGGCTACCGAATCGGCCCGTTCGAGGTCGAGTCCGCGTGCATCGAGCATCCGGCGGTGCGCGAGGCGGCCGCCGTCGCCTCGCCCGACGAGCGCCGCGGGACGATCGTCAAGGCGTTCGTCGTGCTGGCCGTGGGATACGAGCCGTCGGAGGCGCTTGCGGACGAGATCAAGGCGTACGTCCGCGACCGCCTCAGCGCCTACGCCTACCCGCGGCGGATCGAGTTCGTGACCGAGCTGCCCAAGACGCTGACGGGCAAGATCCGCCGCATCGAACTGCGCGAACGCGAGATGTCGGACGGCGCCTGATCAGGAGCCGGCGACGCGGCCGATCTCGGCCAGCGAGGTGTGGCCGGTGCGGACCTTGTCGAGGCCGTCGTCGCGCAGGCGGTGCATGCCGGTCTCCATCGCGTGCCGCGCGATCGCCGGCGCGGACTCGCCGCGCATGACCATCGAGCGGATCTCCTCGGTCACGGTCATGACCTCGAACAGGCCGATGCGCCCGCGGTAGCCGGTGCCCCCGCAGCGCCCGCAGCCGTGGGCCTCGAAGGCGGCCAGGTCGTCGGTGGCCTCGTAGCCGCTGGCGCGGAGCACCTCGGCGGGGATGATCGTCTCCGTCTTGCAGGTGCAGAGCGTGCGCGCGAGCCGCTGGGCGACGATGCAGTCCAGCGCGGAGGCCGCGAGGAAGGGCTCGATGCCCATGTCCACCAGGCGCGTGATCGCTGTCGGTGCGTCGCGCGTGTGCAGCGTCGAGAGGACGAGGTGGCCGGTGAGCGCCGCCTCGATCGCGATCTGCGCCGTCTCGCGGTCGCGGATCTCGCCGACCATGATGATGTCCGGGTCCGCGCGGACCATCGTGCGCAGGCCCTTGGCGAAGGTCATGCCGACCTTGGTGTTGACCTGCATCTGCTTGATCCCGTCGACGCGGTACTCGACGGGGTCCTCGATCGTGATGATCGAGCGCTCGCCGCTGTTCAGCAGCGCGAGGCCGCCGTAGAGGGTCGTGGTCTTGCCCGAGCCGGTCGGGCCGGTGACGAGGATCGCGCCGTAGGGCTGCGCGATCGCGCGGCGCACGCGGTCGAACTCCGTCTCGCGCAGGCCGAGGCGATCGAGGTCGATGACGCCGCCGTCGTGGTCGAGCACGCGCATGACGACCGACTCGCCGCCGACGAGCGGCAGGGTCACGACGCGCACGTCGACGCTGCGCCCATCGATCGCCAGCGACAGTCGGCCGTCCTGCGGCAGCCGCCGCTCGGAGATGTCGAGGCTCGCCATGATCTTCACGCGCGAGACGACGCCGCGGACCATGCGCCGCGGGACGGCGTTGGAGGGCTTCAGAACGCCGTCGATGCGGTAGTGCACGCGCAGCTCCTGGCCGTCCGGGTCGAAGTGGATGTCGCTCGCGCGCAGCTCGATCGCCTCGGCGATGATCGAGTGAACGAGCTTGATGACGGGAGCGTCGTCGCCCTCGTCGCGGACGTCGCCGATGAAGAGCTCGCCGTCGTCCTCCTCCTCGGGCTCGCCGACATCCTCCAGGCGGGCGAGCTTGGCGACCAGCGCGCCGATGTCCTCGCGTGATGCGACGACGGGATGGACGTCGAAGCCGGTCATCATCGCGACGTCGTCGATCGCCAGAACGTTCGCCGGGTCGGAGGTCACGAGCAGCAGCGTGCGCGGGTCCTTGAAGCCGATCGGGACGGCCTCGTAGCGGCGCGCGGCCTCGGGGGTGACGAGGCCACAGGCGCGGAAGTCGACGCTGTAGGCCGAGAGGTCGACGTAGTCGACGCCGAAGCGCTCGGCGATGACGCGCGCGAGCTGGTCGGGCGTCAGCGTGCCGCGCTGGACCAGCACGCTGCCGGTCGAGGCGTTGCCGGCGCGCGCCTCGGCGACCGCGGCCTCGACGTCGAGCCGGTCGGCCAGGCCCAGGTCGACGACGATCTCGCCGATCATGCGCCGCGAGCGCTCGCGCTGCGTGGGAGCGACGATGCCGAGCGGCATCCCGTTCTCCTGCTGGGTCGGGATCAGCACGGGGGGTGCGACGGAGATCTCGGAGTGCGGCATGCGATCAGGGGTGGGGGACGGTTGCGGACGTCATCCCCTGATCGGCATCTGGGCGCGAAAACCAAAGCCGGGGTGTGATCATCCGGATCGGGTGATCCGCCGCGGCGCCCGGCACAGGTAGGTTTGCGTCGCGACGGTCACCCGAGCTCTCAGACGGAGGAATTGCGATGGCGTTGCGGCACCCGATGGGCCCCGTGGAGTCACAGAAGGATCTCTCGATCTCGCCGATCTTCGGTGTCGAGGGCGGCACGATCCCGCGTCACCGGATGCCCGAGCGCGAGATGAAGGCGACGGTCGCCTTCCAGATCATCCACGACGAGCTGATGCTCGACGGCAACGCGCGGCTGAACCTGGCGACGTTCGTCACCACGTGGATGGAGCCCGAGGGTCAGTTGCTGATGGCCGAGTGCTTCGACAAGAACATGATCGACAAGGACGAGTACCCGCAGACCGCGGAGCTCGAGATGCGCTGCGTCAACATGCTGAGCGGGCTCTGGCACGCGCCCCACGCCGCCCAGGCGACGGGGTGCTCGACCACGGGCTCGAGCGAGGCCGCGATGCTCGGCGGCCTCGCGCTCAAGCGCCGCTGGCAGAAGGCGCGCAAGGCCGCAGGTAAGCCCGCTGACAAGCCGAACCTCGTCATGGGCATCAACGTCCAGATCTGCTGGGAGAAGTTCGCCAACTACTGGGACGTCGAGATGCGCCTCGTCCCGATGGAAGGCGACCGCTTCCACATGACGGCTGACGAGGCCGTGAAGCTCTGCGACGAGAACACGATCGGCGTCGTGGCCATCCTCGGCTCGACGTTCGACGGCTCCTACGAGCCGGTCCAGGAGATCTGCGCGGCGCTGGACCGCCTGCAGGCGGAGAGCGGGCTCGACATCCCGGTGCACGTCGACGGCGCCTCCGGTGGGTTCGTCGCGCCGTTCATCGACCCCGAGCTGGAGTGGGACTTCCGCCTGGACCGCGTGGCGTCGATCAACGCCTCGGGCCACAAGTACGGGCTCGTCTACCCGGGCGTCGGGTGGATCATCTGGCGCGACAGCGACGCGCTGCCGGAGGACCTCATCTTCTGGGTCAACTACCTGGGCGACAACATGCCGACGTTCGCCCTGAACTTCTCGCGCCCGGGCGCGCAGGTCGTCGCGCAGTACTACAACTTCCTGCGGCTGGGCTTCGAGGGCTACCGGGCGGTGCACGGCTACTCGCGCGAGGTCGCGACGCGCCTCTCCAGCGAGATCGAGAAGCTGGGCCCGTTCGAGCTGATCACACGCGGCGACGAGCTGCCGGTGTTCGCCTTCAAGCTCAAGGACGAGATCGACAACTACACCGTGTTCGACGTCTCGAGCGCGCTGCGCGAGCGCGGCTGGCTGGTGCCCGCCTACACGTTCCCGGCCAACCGCACGGACCTCGCTGCGCTGCGCGTGGTCGTCAGGCGGGACTTCAGCCACGACCTGGCCGAGATGCTGCTGAACGACCTGCACGCGGTGCTGCCGCGCCTGGCGAAGCAGCCCGAGCCGGTGCACGGCACGGAGGCCGCCAGCGGCTTCCACTAGACGCCACACCGCGAGCATCCCGGAACACCCCCTCTGGGGGCCGGTCCGGGACGCTCGGCGTGGCGGGTCAGGCGGCGTCGCCCGTGTGGGCGGCGAGCTCCGCCGACTCGACGAGCCCGATCGCGACGAGGTCGAGCGGGTGGACCCAGGACTCGTCGACGAGCTGACCGCCGGCCTCGAAGATCGCCTCGCGCAGCGGGAGCGCCCAGCGGTGCTCGAGCAGCGCGATCGCGGCCGAGCTGCCGTTGGGGATCGAATCGGTGACGACCCACATCTGCTCGTCGTCGAAGACGTGCCCGTCCTCGAGCGCCTCCGCACCGGCGATGGCGCCGGCCTCGGCACCCTCCTCGCCGGCGGCGCCGAAGCCGATCAGCGCGCCGACCGTCGCGCCGAACTCGAGCGCCTGCTCCTCGGTGAGGTCGCTGTGCTGCAGTGCCGCGACGTTGCCCTCGTCGTCCTTCGTGACGAACAGCAGGTCGATCAGGCGGATCGTGTCGTGCTCGCGCAGGAGCTCGAGCTGTTCCATGATCTTCCCGGTGAAGTTGCCGTGGTCGAAGCCGAGGACCACCAGCTGAACCGGACCAAGTGCCATGTCAGTTCTCCTTTGCTCGTCCGGGCTCAGCTCTGGAGGAGCTTGGCCTTCGCGGCGTCGAATTCGTCCTGGCTGAGCGCGCCCGCGTCGAGCAGGCCCTTGAGCTCGGTGAGCTGGCCGACCAGGTCGCCGCCGGCGCCGGGGGCAGCGGCGACGGGCGCCGGCGCGACGGGCGCCGCGGCGGGCGGCGGCGGGGGAGGAGGCGGTGCGGCGCCTGCCTGCTGCTGTGCCTCGAGGGCCTCGAGCCGGGCCTCCTGGTCGGCCTCGCCTGCGGCCTCCTCGGCGTTCTTGTTCGCGTTGTGCTTGCCGACGGCGTATGCGCCGCCGCCGATCATGGCGGCGCGCATGAGCGGCCTGCGCCTTCCCATCCTCATCTGACGTGCTCCCTGGTCGTGTGGGCCTGCGGCACGACGTGCCGCGGATCAGGCGAAGCCTACGCCGCGGGACGCTCGACCCACTCCATCCGTTTCGGGTGAGCCGCGCAGGTGCCTACGCGGCGGCCTGCTCGGCCCACGCGCGGTACAGCCGGGCATAGGCGCCGTCGGCTTCGAGCAGCTCGTCGTGCGAGCCCTGCTCGACGATGCGGCCGTGCTCGAGGACGACGATGCGGCCCGCCTGGCGGATCGTCGAGAGGCGGTGGGCGACGACGATCGCCGTGCGCCCGGCGAGCAGGCGCCGGAGCCCGCTCTCGATCTTGCCCTCGGTGTGGATGTCGACGTTCGAGGTCGCCTCGTCGAGGACGAGGATCGCCGGGTCGGCGACGAGCGCGCGCCCGAAGGCCACGAGCTGGCGCTGCCCGGCGGACAGCTGCACGCCGCGCTCGCCGATCTGCGTGTCGAGCCCGTTCGGCAGCTTCTCGATCACGTCCCACAGCCCGATCGCCCGCGCGGCCTGCTCGAGCTCCCCGCGCGAGGCGTCGTCACGGCCGAACGCCAGGTTCTCGGCGATCGTGCCGCTGAAGAGGAACGCCTCCTGGGGCACGATGCCCAGCTGCGAGCGCAGCGAGTGCATCGTGATCTCGCGCAGGTCGTGGCCGTCGACGCGCACGACGCCCTCACTGGGGTCGTAGAAGCGCGCGACGAGCTTGGCGAAGGTCGACTTGCCGGCGCCGGTGGCGCCGACCAGCGCGACCGTCTGCCCGGGCGGGATCACGAGGTCGACGTGGTCGAGGGCGAGCTTCGTGGGGTTCTCCGGGTCGTCGACGCGATAGCGGAAGGAGACGTCCTCGAAGCTGATCTCGCCGCGGATCGCGGGCAGCTCGGTCGCGTCGGGCGCGTCGACGAGGTCGGGCTCGGTGTCCAGCAGCTCGAAGATCTTGTCGAGCGCCGCCATGCCGGACTGGTAGGTCGTGTAGACCTGCGAGAGCTGGCCGATGGGGTCGAAGAAGTTGTTCAGCGCGGCGATGAAGCCGACGAGCACGCCGACCTGGATGTTGCCGTCGATCGCCTGCGTGCCGCCGATCACGATCACCATCACGGTCGCGAGCGAGCTGATGAACTCGACCGCGGGGAAGTAGGCGGCGTTGAGGTAGACCGTCTTGAGGTTGGCCGCGCGGTTGCGCTCGTTGAGCTCGGAGAAGCGCTCGCGGTGGAAGGGCTCGCGGGCGAAGGAGCGCACCACGCGCACCCCGGAGAGGGTCTCCTGAAGGTAGGCGGTGATCGAGCCGATCGTCTCACGGGTGTGGCGGTAGGCGTCCGCGCTGACGATCCGGAAGATCAGCGACGCCAGCGCCATGAACGGGAAGATCAGGAAGACCAGCAGCGCGAGCTTCCAGTCGAGCAGCAGGAGGATGACGATCGAGCCGATCAGCGTCAGCGACGCCTGGAAGAGCGTCACGACCGTGTCGGTGACCAGCGAGTCGAGCGCCTCGACGTCGTTCGTCATGCGGCTGATCAGCACGCCGGCGGGCCGGCGCTCGTAGAAGCCGACGGGCATCGCCTGCAGGTGGCCGAAGATGCGCATCCGCAGGTCCTGCAGGGCCCGCTGGCCGACCCAGCCGACGAGATAGGTCTGCCAGTAGGAGGCGATCCAGACGATCAGGACGCTCGCGACGTAGAGCGCGACGACGATGTCGAGCTTCTGCACGTCGCCGGGGACGATGCCCTGGTCGATCGCCGCCGCGGCCAGCGGAGCCGGGGCGAGCGAGGCGGCGACGCCGATGACGAGCACCGTGAACATCGCGATGACGCGGAGGCGGTAGGGCGCGACGAGCGAGGCGAGCCCGCCCAGCTTGCGCCCGCGGCCGCCCGTGCCGCGCAGGCGCCGGCGCGAGTCGGCCCACAGCAGCCGGATCCGCTCGCGCAGGCCGGCGTCCTGCGGGGCGACCGGCGGGCGGTCGTCGGTCGGGGGACCCCAGTGGCCGTGACTGCTCACAACGACTGCCCGCCGCCGCTCGACATCGGGTCCTGGCAGAGAAGGACGCTCGTCCTCACAGCCCTGCCACCTCGCGCTCCAGCGGCTTGCGGTTGAGGAACACCTGGTCGGGCAGGCCCTTCTCGACGATCTCGCGGTAGAGGTCGCTCTCCTCGAGCAGCTCCTCGTGGCGCCCATGGGCGATCAGCTCGCCGTCCTCGAGCACGACGATCTCCTGCGCCAGCGCGATCGTCGACAGGCGGTGGGCGATCACGAAGGTCGTGCGGCCGGCCATGACCTCGCGCAGCGCGTCCTTGATCTCGCGCTCGGTGGTCGCGTCGACGGCGGAGGTGGCATCGTCGAGGATCAGGATGCGCGGGTCGGCCAGCAGCGCGCGAGCGATCGCCAGGCGCTGGCGCTGGCCGCCGGAGAGCGTCAGGCCGCGCTCGCCGACGCGCGTGTCGTAGCCGTCGGGCAGGCGCTCGATGAACTCGTGGGCCTGTGCGCGGCGGGCGGCGGCCATGATGTCCTCGTCGCTCGCATCGGGGCGGGCGTAGGCGATGTTCTCCGCGACGCTCGCCGAGAACAGGAACGGGTCGTCGTTGACCGTGGCGATCTGGCGGCGCAGGTCCGCCGGGTCCACGTCGCGCACGTCGACGCCGTCGACGAGCACCGCGCCGCTGGTCACGTCGTAGAGGCGCGGGATCAGCTGCACGAGCGTCGTCTTGCCCGAGCCGGTGCCGCCGACGACCGCGACGGTGCATCCGGCCGGCACCTCGAGCGAGACGTCGTGCAGCGCGTCGTGCTCGGAGCCCGCGTAGCGCAGCGTGACGTCGCGCAGCTCGACGCGGCCGTTGCCGGCGGGCAGCGGGCCGGCGCCCGGCTTGGCGGTGACGAGCGGCGCGCGGTCGAGGATCTGGAAGAGGCGCGCGCCGGAGGCAGTCGCGCGCTGGGCCATGCCGAGCGAGATCCCGAGCGTGCGCATCGGGCCGATCAGCATCAGCAGGTAGGTGTAGAACGCGGTGAACGCGCCGAGCGTGAGCGAGCCGTTGATGACCTCGCGGCCGCCGATGAAGATCACGGCGGCGAGGCCGACCTGCGGCAGGAAGCCGATGAACGGCCCGTAGAAGGCCTGGATCCGGGTGGACCTGATCGCCTGCTCGAAGACGCGGCCGACCTGCATCTCGAAGCGCCGGCGCTGGCGGCCCTCGGCGGCGAACGCCTTGACGACGCGCACGCCCGAGACGTTCTCCTCGACCTCCGCGGTCAGCTCCGCGATGCGCTGCTGGACCTCCTGCATCGCCGGGCGCGAGCGCTTGCCGTAGCGCTGGGCGACGAGCACGACGAACGGCACGGGGGCGAGCGAGATCGCCGCCAGCCCCGGGTTGACGACGAACATCGCGACGGCGGCCAGCACGATCGTCAGCCCGGACTGCAGCATGAACAGCAGGCCGTAGCCCAGGAAGAAGCGCACCGCCTGCAGGTCGACCGTGGCGCGCGACATCAGCTGCCCGGTCTGCTGGCCGTCGAAGAAGGCGAGCTCGAGCGACTGCAGGTGCTCGTACATGTAGGCGCGCAGGTCGCGCTCGACGCCGAGCGAGACCTGCCCGGAGATCAGCCGCCGGAAGACCGTCAGCGCGAGGCGCAGGATGCCGGCCAGCAGGACGGCGGCCCCGAGACGCTCGAGGTTCGCCTTGTCGCCGGCGTGGATCTGGTTGATCGCCTGGCCGGTGAGCAACGGGATCAGCACCGTCATCCCCATCGCGGCGACCGAGAGCGCGAAGCTCTGGACGACGCCGCGGCGATACGGACGGAGGAACCCGAGAAGTCTGCGGAACGTTGGCAAGCTTCAAAAAGTATAGTGGCCGGTATGCAGGTGCCCGCCTTCGGCCTGTGCGACCGCTGCGCGCATCAGCGCCTCGTCGGGACTACGCGCGGCTCGACGTTTTCGCTCTGTGCGCGCTCGCGCACGGAGCCCGAGTTCCCACGCTATCCGCGGGTTCCGGTGCTGCGCTGCCCGGGGTTCACCCGCCGCCGGGCCGAGCCGGAGCGCTGACGGCGGCGGCGCGTCGCGCCTGCACCTCGTAGGGGTTGTCCGCGTACCCCCGCCACAGGTAGGAGAGCGGCATCGAGAGCGGGTGGTGCTGCATCTGCCAGACGTGGCACAGCTCGTGGGTCACGAGGTCCTCGGAGGCCTCGGCGACGGCGCCGCGCAGCAGGATCGCGGTCCAGGTGGCGTAGCCGTCGAAGCGCCGCAGCCACGGCAGGCGGAACAGCCACGGGACGCTGAGCAGGCGCACGCCCCGCAGCCGGACCGGTGCGGGGTACCAGTCGAGCCGGTCCAGGCGCGCCTTGGCGCGGGCGAGCGCGGCGCGGGCCTCGGCGCCGTCAGCCACTCGAGGTGGTGGTCCCCGACGAGCCGGCCGGCGCGGTGGTGCTCCCGGACGAGGCGCCCGAGGAGTTCGCCGTGAACGGGTCCAGGACGAGGAACGCGCGGTTGTCCTGGTTGGCCTGGGTGAGGCTGAAGGTGAAGAGCGTCGGCAGCGTCAGCTGGTCGACGAGCAGCGCGTCGGGGGAGCGCGTCATGGTCGACACCGACGGGACGTCGCTGGTGAGCGTCGCGTCGAGCGGCTTCTTGAGCTCCGGGCTGAGCTCACCCTTGCGAAAGAACAGCGCCTGACTGGGCTTCTTGCCCGGGGCGGGCGGCATCAGGACGGCGACCTGCTTGACGCCGTCGAGGTAGCGGAAGCTGTAGAGCGCGAGCTCGAGCGCCTCGCGGCGCAGCAGCAGGTGGCGCTGGATCGACGGCTTGCCGCTGGCGATCGCGCAGTTCGTGCCCAGGCCGCAGAGCCGGTAGAGCACGCCCTTGTCGTCGTAGAGCTTGATGTCGCCGCCTTGGTCGGCGGTCTGGCGCAGCGCGACGGTCAGCGGCAGGCCGGCGATCGACATCGCACCGCCCTGCGCCAGGACGAGCTGCTTGCCGTCGCCGAGGTGGTACTGCTCACCGACGTGGGTCGCGATCTGCTGCGCCGCCTGGCTGCCGCTCGGGTGCCATGCCGACCATGCCGGTCCGGACGAGTCGCCGCTCCCCGTCCCGCCGATCGCGAAGCCGACCGCGACGAGCAGGGCGCCGACGCCGATCGCGATCAGGGCGCCCGCCAGGAAGTGGAAGCGCGGGGCGTGCGGCGGCGGCGCGTCGGAGGCGAGCGCGGGCGCGCCCGCCGGGGCGACGCGCTCGGGCAGGAGGTCGCCGTCGTGCTCGTCGAGCGCGGCTGGCTCGCCGTCCGTCACGTCGACGGCGTCGCCGTCGACGACGTCGGCGTCCTGGATCTCCGCGTCCAGGAGGACCTGGCGCGCGGGAAGCAGGTCGCGCGGGTCGTGGCGCGGGCTCGTGCCGGCCGGGTCGTCGGGGCGCCGGCCGGGAACGGCGGAGCGCGGTGTCTCGGGCGTCTTGCTCACAGCTTCGGCCAGGTCGCCTCGTCGAGGACGTCGATCACGGGCGCCTCGAGCTCGGCGGCGTTGAGGAGGTCGACGACGTCGTCGCCGTAGAGCTCGCGGCGGCGCACGAGGATGTCGGCGATCTCCGCGACGGCCTCGCGGTTGTGGCGGATGCAGGCGAGCGCGGTGACGTAGCACTGGCCGAGGATCCGCGCCGCTGCCTGCTTCTTCTGCGGATCGCCGAGCACCGCGCCGATCGGCTCGCCGAGCATCGGGTTCGCGCGGCGGTTCATGATCTGCAGGCCGATCGCCTCGAAGCGCCGCATGATCCGCTCCTCGGCGGCCTCGCGCTTCTTGTCGCTCGGGAACATCTCCGGGTCGAGGCGCACGGGCTCGGGGCCCATGCCGCTCGCGCCGACCATGTTCGCCGCGCCCCAGGTGGCGCTGTAGATGTCGCCGCCGACGCCGACCGAGTTCTCGCCGTAGAAGACGTGCTCGGCGGCCATCGCTCCGAGCGTCCAGACGAGCTTGCCGACCTCCTCGTGGCGCCAGGAGGAGAAGCGCTCCTCCTTCTCGATCGCCTGGTGATGGCCCAGCGAGTTGCCGCGCATGCGGATCGACAGGCGCGTGGACATCGTGTCGCTCATGTAGACGTGGCTGGCGACCGCGTGGCCGGCCTCGTGGATCGCGACGGCGCGCGTCTCCTTCTCGACGTAGTCGACGCCGACGGCGGTGCCCGACTCGATCGTCGTCATCGCCTCCACGATGTCCTCGCGCACGAAGAAGTGGCGCAGGTCGCTGTGGGCGAGCGTGAGCGCCATCGAGCAGACCTGCTCGATCATCGCGGGGGAGTAGCCGTTCGTCATGCGCGCGAGCTCGTCGCGGCGCTCGGACGTGTCGAGGTCCGGATCGTGCGCGACCTTCCCGAGGTAGAGGTCGAAGATGTCGGCGCGATCCTCCTTCGTCGGCGTGCGGAACCAGATGTGGCGGCCCATGCGGCCCGGGCGCACGAGCGCCGGATCGAGCGCGTCGATCGGCACGTTCGTGGCGCCGATGAAGTAGATCTCCTCCGAGCGCGGCTTGGCGGGCTTGAAGCGCAGCCGCGCGCGCCCGATGCGCTGCGGGACGATGTAGAGCGCGTCGAGGATCGTGTTGATCTTCTTCGAGGCCCACTTGCGCATGAACGGGGGCTCGTCGACGCCGTCCATCTGCACGAGCAGCTGGTTGAGCGCCATGCCGCCCCCGCCCATCATCCCGCCCATCATCCCGCCGGGGATCACCCCGCGGATGCGGTCGCGGATCGCCACGACGGCGCCCGGGTAGATCTGGACGGGCTCGGGCGCGCGCGCGGCGAACATCCGCTCACGCCAGGCGCGCGTCTCCAGCACGAGATCGCCGGAGGGCGTCAGCGACCCGTTCGGGCCGAACATCGGCATGTCGTCGAGCGGGCTGCCCGTCGGCGGGAGGCCGTGCGCCATGCCCATGCCGGCCGCGCCGAGCGCCTGGCGGCGCATGCCGACGGCGTCGATCTCGTCGATGAAGATGATGCACTGCCCGCCCCACTTGCGCGCCAGGCGGCGGGCCTTGCGGATCAGGAAGCCGACGATGATGACGTCCATGCCGATGAAGGTCTGGGCGAAGCCCGAGCCCGGCATCGTCACGATCGGCGAGTTGAACGACGTCGCGATCGCCTTGGAGAGCATCGTCTTGCCGGTGCCCGGCTGGCCGATGAACAGCAGCCCGCGCTCGGGCTTGCCGCCGGCGCTGCGGAACGCGTCGCCGGACTGCCACAGCGAGATGACGCGCGTGACCTCCTGCTTGGGCTCGGCCTGGCCGCGCACGTCGGCGAGCTTCACGCCCCAGTCCGCGTCGCCCGGCTCGTAGCCCTTCATCTGCTTGAGCCCGAAGAACAGCATCGGGCCCATCAGGATCAGGAAGTTGAAGAGGAAGAAGAGCGGCAGCTGGAAGGCGAGCAGGGCCAGCTGGCTGAGGCCGCCGGGCTGCGAGGTGATCGAGTTCCACAGCGACGAGATCGACGTGCCCAGCAGCGACAGCAGCAGCGAGATCCCGCCGAGGACGACGACGATCAGGATCACGTTGTGGAAGAAGCGCCGCCAGAACCACAGCCGGCGGCGCTCGACGATGTCCGCGTCCAGCAGGTCGCGGTCGGCGCCGTAGAGGCTCGCGCGCGGGATCAGCCGGTGCGCGATCACGTCGATCAGGCCGCGGAACGCCGCCACCGCGCCGAGCGTCGCGAGCAGCGACCAGGGCAGCGACCAGCCGTTGCCCTGGTGGAACGCGATGAACAGCGCCGGGCTCGTGAGCACCGCGACGAACGTGGCGAGGTTCGCCAGCCGGCGCCATGCGGCCGCGAGCGCGACGTTGTCCTGCTGGTCCGGCGGACCGGCCTCGAGTGGTGCATCGAGCGTCATTGGGCCGTCAGGGTACCTCGCCGGCTCCGTGAATTCAGCAGGTCCGGTGCACCGAGGCGGGCCGGCACGATCAGCGCGCGCGGTGCGAGCAGCCGGTACCGTGGCGCGTCGTGTCCGTCGCCCCCACGCAAGCCCCTGGCGGGCACCACGGGGCGCGCACGCCCCGAAGCGCCCGGCGGACGCTCGCGGCGCTGCTCTGCGGCGGCCTGATCGCCCTCGCCGTGCCCGCCGGCGCCTCGGCGCTCACGCTGCGACCGTGCCGCAGCCAGGCCGGCTTCTCGTGCGGCGCGCTGACGGTCCCGCTCGACCACACGGGTGCGGTGCCCGGCACGCTGAAGCTCGCGATCGCGGCGCAGACGCGCTACCCGAAGGGCGCCGGGGTGCTGATCGCGCTGTCCGGCGGCCCGGGGCAGAGCTCGGTCGACGTCGCCGGCAGCTTCGCCCAGAGCCTCGCGCCGATGCTGCGCCACTATCGCCTCGTCGTCCTCGACCAGCGCGGGACGGGCCTCTCGGGGGCCCTGCGCTGCCCGCAGGTGCAGGCGATCAGCGCGCTCGCCCCCTTCACGCCGCAGGCGATCCTGCGCTGCGAGGAGCAGATCGGCCCGCGGCGCTCGTTCTACGCGACGCCGGACTCGGCGGCCGACCTGGACAGCCTGCGCGCCGCGCTCGGCGCGCGCAAGGTCGCGCTGATGGGCGTCAGCTACGGCACCTGGGTCGCCCAGCAGTACGCGCGCAGCTACCCCTCCCGCACGGATCGCCTGATCCTCGACTCGGTGGTCGGCCCCGACCGCCCGGACGCCTTCTTCCTGGACTCCTACAGCCACCTGCCGCGGATCATGCGCGAGCAGTGCGCCGCGCAGCGCTGCAAGGGCGTCACCAAGGATCCCGTCGGCGACCTCGCGCGCGTGCTCGCGCGCGTGCGCCGCGCGCCGATCGCCGGCACGGTCTACGACACGCACGGGGTCCCGCGTCGCACCCGCTACACCACCGAGGAGGAGCTGGACTTCCTCGTGACATCGGCCGACCTGAACCCGTTCATGCAGGCACGCCTGCCCGGTGCCCTGGCCGCCGCGGGCGCCGGCGACATGGCGGCGCTGCTGCACCTGCGCCGCATCGGCGAGGGGCCGCCCACGAAGACGACCGACCTGAGCTTCGGCCTGAACGTGACGACGAGCTGCCTGGACGCGGGGCTGCCCTGGCCGCTGGACTCCGATCCCGCGGTGCGCCCCGCGCTCGCCGAGGCCGCGCTGCAGGCGCTGCCGCCCGCGTCCTACGTCCCGTGGTCCGCCGAGACCGTCCGCAGCTCGAGCTACGCCGACGACTGCCTCCTGTTCCCGCGCCAGCCCGCACCGCTGGGAGAGCTGGCGCCGCTGCCCGACGTGCCCGCGCTGGTGCTCGGCGGGCGGCTGGACATGCGCACGCCGATCGAGAACGCGGAGGCGACCGCCAAGCTGCTGCCGCGCGCGCAGCTGATCGAGATCCCGGGCAACGGCCACGACCAGCTCGACAGCGACGGGACCGGCTGCGCCGCGCGCGCGCTGCGGACGTGGGCCGCAGGGGGCAGGGTCAAGCGCTGCCCCAGGGGCGCGACGAACGAGCTCAAGGTGCTGCCGATCCCGCCCAGGTCTGTCCAGGACTTCCGCCATCCGCCGTCGGTGCCGGGCGATCGCGGGCGCACGCTGTTCGCGGCCCTCGACTCCGTCGACGACGCCCGGGTCAGCGCGCTGGAGGCCGTCTACGCCGGGTTCTCACCCAGCAGCGGCGGCCTGCGCGGCGGCAGCCTCAGCGCCACCGACGCGTTCGACGGGACGATGACGCTGCGCCGCTACGCCTACGTCCCCGGCGTGCGCCTCAGCGGCACGCTGCGCGTGAAGGGCGTGCACGTCAGCGGCACGCTGCAGATCGCCGGGCGCGAGGCCGGGACGCTGCACCTGGCCGGGGGCGGCGCCAGCGGCGTCCTGGGGGGGCGCGCGGTCCGCTACCGGACCGGCCGCGCCTCGGCCGCCGGCGGCGCGCACGGCGCGCGCCGGCTCGACGGCGCTGCGATGCCGCAGATCCCCGCGGCGCTGCTCAGCGCCGCGGCCGTGCGGCGCGCGGTCAGCGCCGCCGCGCGCTGAAGGCGATCGGGCGCGAGGCGCACGGGTCGCCGATGCCCATCGTGCCCGTCAGGCGCAGCCTGCCGCGCACGAGGCCGCCGCTGCCCAGGCGCCCGTCGACGCGCAGGCGCTCGGAGCGGGGGCCGGCCGTGAAGCCGAAGGTCCCGCGGCGACCGACGCGCGCGCGCGCGGCGACGTCGATTGCGAGCGGCCCGATGTCGCCCTCGGGGCTGCAGACATAGCGCCCGACGGTCACGCGCACGCGCGTGACGCGGCCGGCGCTGAGCGTCAGTGCGACGTCGCGGCGCTCGGCCGTCGCGCCGCGGAAGGCGCCGTCGGCGGGCACGGCGAGCGCCGCCGCCGGGGTGACGGCAAGCGCCGTCGCGGCGGCGAGCGCCGCGCGCATCAGGATCGAGCCGAACACCGGTTCAGGGTAGATGGCACGTCGCCGCCGTGCGCCGGTGCGGCGCAGCGGCGCCGACAGCCCGCGAACGCCCCGGACCAGGCCCGCTACGGGGTGATGCGGGACGTTCGGCGCGCTCAGGGCTTGCCCGCGAGCTCGTCGCGCACCGCCGGCAGGTCCGCCGAGGCCGGCACGCCGCCGGTCTGGCGAGCGACCTTCGCGGCCGAGCCGCCGGTCGACGGCGCGACGGGCGTCGGCGCGGGCGCCGGAGCGACGGGGCTGACCACCGGCGCGGGCGTCACCGGCAGGCGCAGCAGCGTCTGCCAGGTGGCGCTGTCGACCACGCCGGTCACCGGGATGCCGGCGGCGCTCTGCAGTCGCCGGACGGCCGCTGCCGTCTGCGCCCCGTAGATGCCGGTGGCGCTGACGCGCCGCCCGCCCGCGCGCAGCAGCTGCTGGGCGCGGACCACGAGGTCACCCTTCGAGCGGCGCGTGAGCACGGGCCAGCCGGGGTCGGGGACCGCGGCCGCGGCGGGCGCCGTGATCGGCTGTGCGAGGACCGACCACAGGCGCGCGGGCGCCTCCTGCCAGTCCCACCAGCTCGTGCCGACGGCGCCGTACGCGTTCGCGAGCGTGCGGAAGCGCAGCACGTCGGTGGCGGTGGGGGCCTGGTAGAGCTGGCCGATCAGATGCATCGGGCGCTGGTAGACCCGGTTGAGCATCCAGGTTCGCGCGAGCGCGACGTCGACGGTGTTCCCGATGTCCTTCCAGTAGACCTGCGGCATGTTCACCTGCGCGCCGCTCGCGCCCAGGAACACCGAGTAGGGGAAGGCGGGGTGGTAGTCGACGTAGGGGAAGCTCGTGAGGGCCAGGGGGTAGGCGGCGCCGATCCGCGAGCGCAGCGCGCGCACGTAGCGCCGCGCGGCGAGGTAGCGCCCCTCGTAGGAGCTCTCCGCGTCGACGATCAGGCAGTCGGCCCCTTGGGCGACGGCGGTCGCGCCGGCGTTCGCCTCGCCCACCGGCGAGCGGCCGTAGACGAACTGCCAGGCGCAGACCCGCAGCCCGGCCGCGTGGAGCGTCGCGACGAGCGTCGGCGAGAACTGCGGCCATGGAGTCGAGCCGTCGCCGGCCTTGACGTAGACCGCGGAGAGCCCGTACTGGCGCGCTCTGGCCACGATCCGCGCGAGGTTGCCGCCCTCGGTGCGCCCGAGCTCCCAGATCCACATCGCCTGACCGGTGAGGGACACCGGCGCGCTCGCCTGCTGGCCGGCGCGCGCGAGCGGCACCGCCCGGCCGCCGGAGGCGGCCATCGCCGGCCCCGCGCACGCGAGCACGCAGAGCGTGAGCGCGCCCGCACGGGCGACGCGCCGTAAAACCTCCCTGGCAGCTGCCATCGCCTGCACCGTAGCCCTGGGCGTCCGTGCCCGCAAACGTCGCATGACCGGCTTCAACGCCGAGGTGCGCCCAGGGTTGCGGTCCGCGCGTAGTGTCTGCGCCATGAACCTGGAGCAGCGCTTCCGCGCGGCGGGGAGGGACCTGCGCCTCGCGGACTTCGATCCATCCGACGACGCCGGCCTCGACAAGGCGACCGCCGAGCGGCTGCGCGCGGCCGATCTCGAGCGCATGCGCGCACTCCAGGAGCGGCTCTACGCCGAGGGGCGCCAGGCGCTGCTCGTCGTCGTGCAGGCGCTGGACGCCGCCGGCAAGGACGGCACGATCTCGCACGTGATGAGCGGGGTGAACCCGCAGGGCGTACGGGTCACCTCCTTCAAGCAGCCCTCGTCGCTGGAGCTCGCGCACGACTGGCTGTGGCGCTGCTCGCAGGCGCTGCCGCGGCACGGGGAGATCGGCATCTTCAACCGCTCGCACTACGAGGAGGTGCTCGTCCTGCGGGTGCACCCCGAGCACCTCGCCGGCCAGGGCGTCGACCCCGAGCGGGCCGACGCGGCGTTCTGGACGCAGCGCCTGAAGACGATCGCGGCCTGGGAGCGCCACCTCGGGACGTGCGGGACGCACGTCGTGAAGTTCTTCCTGCACGTCTCCCGCGAGGTGCAGCGGGAGCGCTTCCTCGCGCGCGCCGCCGAGCAGGACAAGCACTGGAAGTTCAACGCGGGCGACGTCGCCGAGCGCGAGCACTGGGACGCCTACCACGAGGCCTACGAGCAGGCGATCCGAGCGACGAGCACCGAGGACGCGCCGTGGTACGTGATCCCGGCCGACCGCAAGTGGCTGATGCGCACCGCCGTCGCCGGCATCATCGTCGAGCACCTCGAGCGCATGGACCCGCGCTTCCCGGAGGTCGGCGAAGCGGACCGGGCGAGGATGGATGCCGCGGTGGCCGCGCTGGAGGTGGAGGGGACGTGAGGGGCCTGCGACCGGCGGCAGGCTCTGTCGCGGCGATGATCGCCTGCGCGCTGCTCCTCGCCCAGCCCGCGAGCGGGCGGACCCTGCGCCTCGGGGCGCTGGCGCTGCATCCCTGCGGCGACGGCTCGCCGGGCTGGTGTGGCGCGCTGCGCCGGCCGCTGGACCCGGCACGGCCGCGCGGCACGAGCATCGCGGTCGGCCTGCGCTGGCTGGCAGCCGCCCACCCGCAGGCGGGCGCGCCGCCGCTGCTGGCCGTCGAGGGCGGCCCGGGCTATCCCTCGACGGGCAGCCAGGTCGAGTACACCGGGATCTACGGGACGCTGCTGCGCACCCGCAACCTGCTGCTCGTCGACAACCGCGGCACCGGCACATCGGGCCTGATCGACTGCCGGCGGCTGCAGGCGTACACGGGCACCACGTCCGGCGCGGCGTTCGAGCGGGTCGTGGCGGGCTGCGCGGCGCAGATCGACCACGGCTACCCGCGGGTGCGACAGGCGTCCGGGCTGTTCTCGACCGCGCCGGCCGTGGACGACCTCGCGGCGGTCCTGCGCGCGCTCGCGATCCCCAAGGTGGACCTCTACGGCGACTCCTACGGCACGTGGTTCGCGCAGTCGTTCATGGCGCGCCACGGCGGCCTGCTGGACTCAGTCGTCCTCGACTCCGCCTACCCGGTGCGCGGCCTGGACCCGTGGTACGCCTCGTCCGGCGTCGCCGCGCGCAACGCGCTGGATGCGGTCTGCGCCCGTGACGTCGCGTGCGCCGCGGCGGCCCCGGGCAGCGCGAGCGCGCGCCTCGCCCGGCTGCTCGGCGACCTGCGCCGAGGCCCGCTGACCGGGCCGACCCGCGATGCCGACGGCAGCCGCGTGCAGGCCCGCATCGACGTGCATGCGCTCGTCGACATGGTCCAGGACGCGGGGTCGGATCCCGTGATCTACCGCGAGCTCGACGCGTCGGTGCGCGCCGCGCTCGCGGGCGACCGCGCGCCGCTGCTGCGCCTCGCCGCGCAGTCGCACACCTTCGACCATGGCACGAGCCCTGCGGGGTACTTCAGCGACGGCCTCTATATGGCGGTCGCCTGCGCGGACTACCCGCAGCTCTTCTCCATGCGCTCGGCCCCGGCCCGGCGCCGCGCCCAGTTCGCAGCACGTGTGCCCGGGGCCCCGGCGGCGGACTTCGCGCCCTTCGCCGTCGGCGAATGGCTCGGCGTCAGCGCGTACACCCAGCCCTATCGGGCGTGCCTGGACTGGCCGCGTCCGGTCCGCAGGATCCCGGTCGTCCCGGCGACGGCCTCACCGCTCCCCGCGTCGGTTCCGGTGCTCGTGATCGGCGGCGACCTCGACTCGCTGACGCCGCTCTCCGATGCACGCGCAGCCGCGCCTGCGCTCGCCCGCACGGTGCGGGTCGTCACGCTGGCGAACACGGTGCACGTGACCTCCGAGGGCGACACGATGCTCACGGCCGGCGCGACGTGCGCGCGACGGATCATCCGCGGCTTCGTCCGCGCGCCGCAGCGTCTCGCGAGCCTCGACACGACCTGCGCCGCGGCGATCCCGCCGGTGCACACGCCCGGCGCCTACCCGCTGCGGCTGAACTCCGAGGCCGCGGCGACCGTGACGTCTGGCCCGGACCCGGGGCTGACCGCCCGCCGCGCCGTGACCGCTGCGGCCGGCGCGCTCGCCGACGCGACGGTGCGCCGCTTCTATTCGGGCGTCGCGCACGGGCCCGGGTTGCGCGGCGGCGGCTTCGCGACCTCCGGGGAGCGCGTCATCCACTTCGCGCTGCACCGCGTGCAGTTCGTCGGCGACGCCGCGATCGATGGCACGGCGACGTGGACGCCGGCCACCGGTCGCGTGTCGGGCGAGCTGACGGTCCGCCCGTCGAGCGGGCCGGCGGTGCACGTGGGCCTTCGCTGGACCCAGGCGGGCCCCGTGGGCTTCGCTCGCACTGGGGCGACGAACCTCACGCTGCCGGCGCCCTGAGCAGCCCGGCGGATCAGCTCCAGACGGCGACGTGGTCGCGCGCGAAGTCGGCCCACGAGCGCGGTGGGCGGCCCGTCGCCTGCTCGACACCCGGGTAGACCGTGGCCGCGTGGCCGGCGTCGTAGACGTCGACGATCAGCTCGTAGAGGCCGCCGACCGCGTACTCGGGGTAGCCGGCGGAGGTCATGAACGCGCGCGCCTGGTCGGCGGTCAGCGCGTCGATCGTGAGGTCGCGGCCGAGCGCGGCGCCGATGGTCGCGACCTGCTCGTGGCGCGTCAGCGCCTCGGGCCCGCTGAGCTCGTAGGCGCGGCCCTCATGGCCGTCCCCGGTCAGCGCGGCGACGGCGGCGGCGGCGATGTCGCGCACGTCGACCGAGGCGATCTGCGCATCCGCGTTGGGCGTGTGGACGGTGCCCTCCGCGCGGATGCTCGGCGCCCAGGCGAACGCGTTCTGCATGAAGTCGTTGGGGCGCAGCAGCGTGTGCGGAACCCCGGAGGCCGCGAGCACCTGCTCGATCCGCCCGTGGGCGGCGGCGAAGCGCACGGAGGAGTCGGGATCCGCGCCGATCACCGACAGCTTCACGATGGTGACGTCGCCCTTGGCGGCCGCGGCGTCGATGACGTTCGTCTCCAGCTGCACGTGGTCGGGGCCGCCCGAGAGGACGACGAAGAGACGCGCGACGCCGTCGAGGGCCGGGCCGAGCGTCGCGGGGTCGGCGACGTCGCCGAGCACCGGCTCGGCTCCGGCGGCGCGTACCGCGTCGGCCTTCCCCTGCGTGCGCACGAGCGCGCGCACGGGGCGGCCGGCGGCCTGCAACTGGCGGATGACCTCGGACCCGACGGTCCCCGTTCCTCCGATGACGAGCAGCATGCGATGTCCCTCAAATCGTTGCGTGTGCAACGAACCTACCAGGGTGTCGGGGTGCGAGTGCGCCAGGATCGGTCAGCGGCCGACGGTCTGCACGAACTGCCGCGCGTGCTGCCCGACGCCGCCGATCAGCCGGCGCACCTCGGCGAGGTCGGCGCGCAGCTCTGCGTCCCCGACCTCGACGGGCATCATCGAGTCCTGCAGGCGGCCGAGCATCGCGTCGGCCTCCTCGACGGCATCGACCGCGTCCTCCAGGAACCCCTTGACACCGTGCGACGGCGCGCCGGCGCTCGAGCTCGCGAAGCTCCCGGCCGGCAGGCCGCAGCGCTCGGCGAAGCCGTCGTGCGTGCGCTTGGCGCGGCCGTAGGCGAGCTGGATCGGCCGGAACAGGTCGGCCTCGAGGCGATCGGCGTTGTACTCGTCGAGCAGTTCGTAGGCGCCGCCGACGGCGGCGAGCCCGACGCCGATCCGGTCCGTGGCCTGGACGAGCTCGTCGAGCAGCTCCTGGCGGGCCTGGGCGGCGGAGTAGGTCATCGCGTGAGCGTAGATGCACCGGGGCCGGGAGGGGTACGCTCGCACGGTGACCGTCAACCTCACGCGCATCTACACGAAGCTCGGCGACGCCGGCGAGACCCACCTGGGCGACATGAGCCGCGTCTCCAAGAACCATCCGCGGATCGAGGCCTACGGCGCGGTCGACGAGCTCAACAGCCAGCTCGGCGTGACGCTCACCGTCGACGGCCTCCCGGACGCCTACGCCGACTGGCTGAGGCGCATCCAGAACGACCTGTTCGACATCGGCGCGGATCTCGCGGTGCCGGAGCCCGAGGAGCCGCCGGAGCATTCGCGGCTGAGGGTGCGCCCCGAGCAGGTCACCTGGCTCGAGCAGCGCTGCGACGAGGTCAACGCGACGCTGCAGCCGCTGCGCTCGTTCGTCCTGCCGGGCGGCACCGCCGCGGCGGCCCACCTGCACGTCTGCCGCACCGTCTGCCGCCGCGCCGAGCGCCGCACGCTGCACGTGGAGGGCGCCAACCCCGAGGTCGTGCGCTACCTCAACCGCCTTTCGGACCTCCTGTTCATCCTCAGCCGCGGCGCCAACGGCCCCGATGAGCCGCTCTGGGAGCCGGGCGCCTCGCAGCAGGCCGGCTGAGCGCAACCTTCGGGCCCCCAGGGGGGCAGGTCCTCGCCGCCGGCGAGCGCTACGTCGCGATCTGGTGGCAGGGCGTCCCGGGTTCCGGCCGCCATGCCGTCCGCTACGCGCTCAGCGACGCCGCCGGGCGCTTCGGGGCGGCGCACACGCTGGCCCCGGATACCGGTCCGCTCACGGGCGTCTCCGCGGCAGCCGGGCCCGACGGCACCGTCACCGCGGCGTGGGGCACGCCGCTCGGCGGCACGGTCGCCTCCAATCAGCAGCTCGCCTACGCCCGGCTCGCGCCCGGCGCGGCGACCTTCGGGCCGGTCGGCGGCCTGCGCGCTGCGGCGGCCGACGCGGGCGCCGAGACCGGCTCGATCGGCGTCGCGTCCGGTCCGGGAGGGACGGCGCTGACCTGGACCGAGTCGGGGCAGCTTCCAGAGCTGCTGCGCGCGCCGCTGCTGCCGGCGAACGGCATGCCTGCGCGGCAGACCGTCTTCACGCTCGACTCGGCGGACCTGGGCAGGCGCTACGCGACCGGCCCGGCGCTCGCGCTGCCCGGTGGGGGCCGCGCGCCGCGCGCCGCCTGGAGCGTCCTGCAGAGCCCGGGCGGAGAGTCCGAGGCGATCACCGGCGGCAGCGTCTTCACCGCGCCGGCCGCGCCGGACGGCACCTACGCAGGTGCCGTTCAGCTGTTCGCGCCGGGGACGATCGCGACGCAGGCGGTCGCCGCCGCCACCGGCCGCTCGAGCGTCGTCGCGTGGTCGACCGGGCAGTTCCCCCGTTACGGGCTGCAGTACGCGGTCGCGGGCTCCGGCGCGTTCGGCGCGGCCCGTCCGCTA
>Ga0208851_1000057_pt1 | contig 47208 bp, 47 predicted proteins | sample NGESurshal092012_FD_184481 | JGI IMG/M metagenome (GOLD analysis project Ga0208851, IMG submission 184481) | Arctic peat soil microbial communities from Barrow, Alaska - NGEE Surface sample 415-2 shallow-092012 (SPAdes) | ecosystem: Environmental > Terrestrial > Soil > Wetlands > Peat ... | reverse complement strand
TCTCCGTCGGAAATAGAGGCGAGCCGGCAGGCCACGCCGGGCGAACGACGGCGAGCCGGCAGGCCACGCCGGGGCGCGATGCCGGAAACCGGCGTCCACCCAGCAGGCATGCTGCCATCGATCCCGGTGCCCGGAAAGTCCGGTAGGTCCACGGGGCCCGAGGCGGGCGGGAATCGATTGGGGCGCGCGGCGTGACATGGCTGAGTGCAGGGTCTGGACTCAGCACCATGGTCGACGGTTTGAGTGGTGTCCTGGAACTCGTGGGCGAACGGTGGGCGCTGCTCGTCGTCCGGGAGGTGTCCCTCGGGCTCCGCCGGTTCGACGAGATCCAGGCCGCCACCGGCGCGCCGCGGACCGTGCTGTCCGATCGCCTGCGCCGCCTGACGGCGGCCGGGATTCTCGGCACCCGCGGTTACCAGGTGCCTGGCGCCAGAGCCAGGGTGGAATACACCCTGACCGACGCCGGCCTGGATCTGCTCCCCGTGCTGGCCGCCCTGTCCGACTGGGGCGAGCGGCACATCGCCCCCGGCGTGCTGCCCGAGATCGTCTACCGGCACCGCGGCTGCGGGGGGCGGGTCAGCGTCACCCTGCAGTGCGAATGCGGCGAGCAGACCGACCCTGCCCTGCGGTGCCGGTCGTGGACCCGCGGGTGCCCGCACCCTGGGTTCCGGACGGCCCGACACCGGCTCCGGCGTCCCCAGCCCCGTAGGCCGCGGCCCGCTCGACCGTCAGCAGGCTCTCCGCGTGGTGCTCGGCGTGATAGGCCGCGCCACCACCGCGCAGGCCGAACAGCCGCTTGGACCAGAGCAGCCAGATCACCGCCGCGATGTTGATCACCAGCGCACCCACCCGCAGCAGGGTGATCTTCTCGGTGACCTCGTAGATCTCCCACGGCAGGAACACGCTGGTCGCCACCACGGTCAGGTACTCGCCCCAGCGGCGCATGGTCCACAGGCCGTAGGACTCGACCAGTTGCAGCGTGCCGTAGGCGATGACGCCGACGGTGCTCCAGGTCAGCGTCACGGGGGTGAATTCGAAGACCCGGCTGATCCCGCGAACGATCTTCGGGGAGGTCACCCCGAACGCTCAGGCCAGCCAACCGGGCAACGACGACCGTGCCCCGATTGCTGCAGCCTGCCGGGCTATCACAGCCAGCCGGCCGACGGCGGCGGCCAGCCGATCCGCGCCGGCGGTGAACGGCAGCCGCAGGTAGGACTCCATCGTGCCGTCCGGCCCGAACCGCGGGCCGGGCGCGATGCGCACCCCGGCGCCGGGCGCGAGCAATGCCAGGTCGGTGGCGAACGGCCCGGGTAGCCGGACCCACAACGACGCGCCGCCCTGCGGGTGCGTCGGCTGCCAGTCGGGCAGTTCGGCGGCCAGCGCGGCCTGTAACGCGGCCGCCCCGGTGGCCAGCCGGGACCGCTGCTGGGTCAGCGCCGGGCTCGGGTCGGACAGCAGTTCGGCGACGATGAGTTGCTCGAGCACCGGCCCGGCCATGTCGCCCAACGCCCTGGCCGCGGCGAGCCGCTGCACCAATGGCGGAGCCGCCCGGATCCAGCCGACCCGCAGCCCGCCCCAGAACGACTTGGACACCGAGCCGAGGGAGAGCACCCGGGTGCCGTCGTCGAAGGCGGCCATCGGCGGCGGCATCGCGGCAGTGCCGGGGAACGGTATGTCACGGAACGACTCGTCGGCGAGCAGGAGTGTCCTGGCGGCACGTGCCTTGACCACCAGCGATTCTCGAGTTGCAACGTCCATCAGCGCGCCGGTCGGGTTGTGGAAGTCCGGGATGAGATAGCCGAGGCGGGGCGCAGTCTGCCGCATCGTGGCGCCGAAAAGGTCGATATCCCAGGCACTGTCACCCCCGAGATCGCCCGGGGACGGGGGCTCGGCCAGGCCGACCGGAGCCGGGATGCGGCGCATGGCGCGCACGGCGTCCAGCGCCACCGGGTAGGTCGGGCACTCGATCAGCACCCGGTCACCGGCGGACGACAGCTCGCCGACGACCAGGGTGAACGAGTGCTGGGCACCGGAGGTGACCAAAATGTGCTCGGCAGTGGTCGGCACCCCGTCCCCTGTGTAGCGGGCCGCGATCGCCTCGCGCAGCACCGGGAGCCCGAACGGCAGGTAACCGTCCCCGGCGTAGTACCGCGGCAGTTGCTCGACGGCGCCGGCGACAGCGGCGGCAAGCCCATCGGGGGCCGGCAGGCAGGCGGTGGTCAGGTCGATGACGCCCGACGCGTCGGCACCCGGGTCGTGCCGGCCCCTGCTCTCCGGCCAGCCGAAGATGCCGCCCGGCCCGAAGGGGGTGGCGGCGCCCCGGGCCGATGCCGCGCCGGGTCGGCCGGACCCGGTCGCCGGATCGGCGGCCTCAGGCAGTCGGAGCCGGCTCCCCGAGCCGCGCCGGGAGTCCAGCCAACCCTGGTCCCGCAGCAGCGCGTACGCCGCTCCGACGGTGGTCCGGGACAGCGAGAGCCCGGTCGCCAGGTCCCGTTCGCTGGGCAGCCCGGACGCCACCGCCAGCCGACCGTCGAGCACAGCGGCCCGGATGCGGTCGGCCAGCGCTCGGTACGCCGGCTGCTCCGACCCGACGGCCGGAGGGCCCAGCCGCTTCGCCAGGGTCGCTGCGGAGATACGGGTGGTCTGGCTCATACAGGCCACTTTCTCGCAAGTGGTACTGGATGTCCAGGCCAATGTCGGTGAAAGTGGCAATCATGCGCCTGCTAGCTGCCATACCAGTCGACCGCCGGCCTCGGCGGTTCGTCCAATTGATCGTCGGCCTGCTGCTCTACGGCTTCACCATGGGGATGATGGTTCGCGCCGTCCTGGGCCTTGACCCCTGGGACGTCTTCCACCAGGGCCTGACCGCGCTGGTCAACCGCTGGATCCCGCTGTCCTACGGCACCGTCATCACCATCGTCTCGGTGTTCGTCCTACTGCTGTGGATCCCGCTGCGGCAGCGGCCCGGCATCGGCACCGTCGCCAACGCGGCGATCATCGGGTTCACCACGGATGCCACGCTGCACCTGCTGCCGGAGTTCCACGACCTGACCATCCGGATCCTGGTGGTTGCGCTGGCCATCCTGGGCAACGCCCTCGCCGGCGCCCTGTACATCGGCGCCGGCCTCGGGCCAGGGCCCCGGGACGGCCTGATGACCGGCCTGGCCGCCCGCGGCGTCGGGTCGATCCGGTTGGTGCGCACCACCATCGAGCTCAGCGTGCTCGGCATCGGCTGGCTGCTCGGCGGTGTCGCGGGGGTCGGCACCGTGGTCTACGCGCTGGCGATCGGCCCGCTGCTGCACCTGCTGCTGCCGCGCCTGCAGGTGCGATCCACCCGCGTGCGGCCGGTGCCCGACCCGACACCGAGTCCTCCACCGCTCACCGAGGCCGAAGGCAGGTGACGGGCCGGCCGGGCCGCAGGCCCCGGACCTGGTCCGGCGCGCGATCGCCGGCTCGATAGGGTCATCGCATGGAAGCGCTGTTGACAACACTGCACGTCGTGGGGGCGGTGTTCGTCATCGGTCCGATGGCGATCCTGCCGATGACCGCCATGCGGGCGATCCGCGCGGGCCAGGGCGCGCAGGTCGCCGTGCTCGCCAGGTCCACCTTCGTCTTCAGCCTGCTGTCGCTGGTGGTGGCGGTCCTCGGGTTCGGCGTCCTCGGGGTTTCCGGCCAGGAGGAGGAGCACGCGACGATCAGCACCCCGTGGGTGCTGGTGTCGATCATCCTGTACGCCGTGGCCCTGGCCCTCACCCTGATCGCGGTCGTGCCGTCGCTGCGCAGCGCCGCCGAGCACCTGCAGGATCCGGCCGCACAGGACCTGAAGTCGATCGACTACCGGCGCATCTCGATCGGGTCCGGGGTGGCCACGGCGATGCTGGTGGTCGTCGTCGTGCTGATGACCTGGAAGCCCGGCGGATGACCGACATCGCACGGGTGGGCCGGTGAGCCCAGCCGATCCGCTGGTCGGTGTCCTCGCGCTACAGGGCGATGTCCGTGAACACCTGGTGGCGCTGGCCGGCCTCGGGGTGAGGGCCAGGCCGGTCCGCCGGCCATCCGAACTGGCCGATCTGGACGGCATCGTCATCCCCGGTGGGGAGTCGACGACCATCTGCCGACTGATGGACGTTTTCGAGCTCCGCGAAGGGCTCGCAGCGCGGTTGGCACAGGGCCTGCCCGCGTTCGGGTCCTGCGCCGGGATGATCGTGCTGGCCAGCGAGATCCTCGACGGACGGGCGGACCAGCGCCCGCTCGGCGCGATCGACATCGTGGTACGGCGCAACGCTTTCGGCCGTCAGGTGGACTCCTTCGAGACCGACCTGGAGGTGGCCGGCGTGCCCGGCGGTCCGTTGCGTGCGGTATTCATCCGGGCGCCCTGGGTCGAGCGGACCGGGCCCGATGTGACGGTGCTGGCCAGGGTCGGTGAGCACCCGGTGGCGGTCCGGCAGGGCACGGTGCTGGCGACGTCGTTCCATCCCGAGGTCAGTGGCGACGACCGGCTGCACGCCCTCTTCCTGGACATCGTGCAGTCGGCGGCGACGTAGGATCGCCTGTCGAAGCACGAGAGGGAACGGCGCGGCGCTTGTGCTCGGCAGCGGCTTGTGCTCGGCAGCGCCGCGAAGGCAGGCATCATGACAGTCAGAGGGGTTCTGCAGGACGATGAGCGGGCACTCCAAATGGGCGACGACCAAGCACCAGAAGGCGGCCAAGGACGCCAAGCGCGGCAAGCTGTTCGCCAAGCTGATCAAGAACATCGAAGTCGCGGCGCGCACCGGCGGCGGTGACCCGGACGGCAACCCGACGCTGTTCGACGCCATCCAGAAGGCCAAGAAGTCCTCTGTCCCGAACGAGAACATCGACCGCGCCACCAAGCGTGGGTCCGGCGCCGAGGCCGGCGGCGTGGACTACCAGGCCATCACCTACGAGGGTTACGGCCCGAACGGCGTTGCCATCATGATCGAATGTCTCACCGACAACCGGAACCGGGCGGCGTCCGAGGTGCGGGTGGCGGTCACCCGCAACGGTGGGACGATGGCCGACCCGGGCAGCGTCTCGTATCTGTTCAGCCGCAAGGGCGTCGTCATCGTGCCGCGGGCGGCGAACGGGTCCACCCTCTCCGAGGACGACCTGATGCTGGCCGTGCTGGACGCCGGCGCGGATGAGATCAACGACCTGGGCGACGTCTTCGAGGTGGTCTCGGAGACCGGCGACCTGGTGGCCGTGCGGACCGCGGTGACCGACGCCGGCATCGAGTACGACTCGGCAGACCCGACCTTCATCGCCTCGGTCAACGTGCCGCTGGATGTCGACGGTGCCCGCAAGGTGATCAAGCTGGTCGACGCGATCGAGGACCTGGACGACGTGCAGAACGTCTACACCAACGCCGACATCTCCGACGAGATCGCCGAGCAACTCGACACCGACCAGCAGACCGGGTGAGCGGGTAGCGGCTGTCCTCGGCCATATTTCGCCGCCATCGACGGTGCTCGCCGGGGATGATGGACCGATGCGGACCAGCCGGGCCAAACCGTCCCCAGCCAAGGTCGGCGCGAAGCCGGTCGCGACAGTACGCGGGCCGGCGGACCTGCCGTTCGGTCCGGCCCGGATGCTCGCGCTGCAGCGGTCGACCGGCAACCGGGCGGTCGTCCGGTACCTGCAGCGCTCGTTCCGCGCCGACGGCAAGGGCGGCTGGCTGCTCACCTTCACGGCCGGAACGGAGATCAACGTGGCGCTGGCCGCCGAGGCCTACCGCCGGACGGCGTCCGGCCCGCTGACCGGCGACGATCTGCCGCCACTGCGTGAGCTGGCGCTCGCCGCGGACCGGACTGTCGACGACAACGAGCGGATGTTCATCGCCGCCCTGCTGGACCCGGCGAACGCCGCGAAACTGCACACCACCAACCCCGGCGGCTTCGGATCGGGCGCCGGCGTCACCTTCGATGGCGCGACAATCACCTCCGACAATCGTGACCTGGTCAGGGATGTCGGGCGGGATCCGGGTCAGGGCAGGACCGCCATGCAGATCGGCAAGAAGCCGACCGGCCCCGGCGGGCAGATCATCGAGCTGGCCGGCACCGCCTTCGCGGCGACCGCCCAGCAGGTGCTCGCGCTGGCCAAGCAGGACAAACTGCCGGTCAAGCAGGTCTACCAGGCGATGCTCGCGGCCGCGAGCGACTCGACTGCCGGCGATCGGGTGCTGGCCGGCGCGGCCTACGTCATAGCCCGGCGCGCGAAGCTCCCGGTGGCAGCCGACCTACTCGCCGGGAACATCAAGGTCGATGAGGTACCGCCCGCCTCGATCACCGGCACCGCGATGTACGTGACCACCTCGACACTCGAATTCAAGGGCGACACCATCTATCTCCCAACGACATTCGACGTCACATCGATCGCCTATCAGGGCCTGCTGGTGCACGAGCTCACCCACGCGGCCGGCGACCGGGCGGCGAACTCCCTCACCACCGTGGACGGTTTCCGCTTCGAACTGGACGGCTACCGCGCCAGGCCCGCTACTGGCTGAGCCAACTCAGTGCGCTCGACGGGCGCAAGCTGACCACAGCGATTGCGGCCATCGCCCCCGACGCGAACGAACTGTCCATCCTGGCCATGCTGATCGAGGACCTGGCGCACCCGCACTCGTCGCCGGTGGACATCGTCGCCGAGATCCAGCGGCTCTCACCCAACGCGCTCAGCGCCCCGGCCTGGTCCCGGGCCATGGGGGCGAATGCCGCCACGCTCGAACAGCTGGCGCTGACCGCGATCAAGAACAGCCCGGTGTACAGCGGCCATCCCAAGTCATCCGTCGGCGGGTTGAAGGGCGAGAGCTTCCTGGACGAATGAGCGCGGCCGATCCTCGTTCGAGGTCGGGGCGGCGCACGGCGTGGCGGCGCCGGCCGAGCGGCAGCCGGCCGGTAGCGTTGCGGCGAACAGGTGTTCCATTTTCGGTGCGCGCGGTTTTCGGCGCCGGGGTTGCGGCGCCGCTGCGGGCCGGTAACGGTCGACTCACGGCGGGCAACCGCGGGGGAGGTGCTGGGTGCGGGTGCTGGGCGTTGACCCTGGGCTGACCAGGTGCGGGATCGGCGTCATCGACGGTGGTCCCGGGCTGCTGCCGACGATGGTCGAGGTCCTCGTTGTCCGGACCGTACCCGGAACCGATCTCGCGCAACGGCTGCTGACCATCGCCGAACACGTCGAGTCGATGATGGACCGGCTGCGGCCGGACACCGTCGCGATCGAGCGGATGTTCAGCCAGCACAACGTTCGGACCGTGATGGGCACCGCGCAGGCGTCCGGGGTGGTCGCGCTGGCCGCTGCCCGCCGCTCGATCCCGGTCGCCTGGCACACCCCGAGCGAGGTCAAGGCCGCCGTGTCCGGTAACGGCAACGCCGACAAGGCCCAGGTCACCGCGATGATCACCCGGCTGCTCCGGCTGCCGGAATCACCCCGGCCCGCCGACGCCGCCGATGCGCTCGCCCTGGCGCTGTGTCACCTGTGGCGTTCCCCGATGCAGAGCCGGCTGCTCGCCGCGGCCGCGAAGGCGAGGATGGCTCCATGATCAGTTCGGTCCGCGGCCAGGTGCTGTCCGTGCACCTGGACCACGCCGTCATAGAGGTCGGCGGCGTCGGGCTCGCGGTGCGCACCACCCCCGCCACCCTGGCCGGTCTGCGGCGCGGCGAGCAGGCCAGGTTGTCCACCAGCCTGGTGGTCCGGGAGGACTCGCTGACCCTGTTCGGGTTCGGCACAGATGAGGCCAAGGAACTGTTCGAGCTGGTCCAGTCGGTGTCCGGGGTCGGCCCGAAGATCGCCCTGGCGCTGCTCGCCGTACTCGACCCCGACCAGCTGCGCCGCGCTCTGGGCGCCGGCGACACGGCGACCCTGACCAGGGCTCCCGGGATCGGCAAGAAGGGCGCGGAACGGCTGGTGCTGGAGTTGAAGGACAAGGTGGGCGTGGTGCCCGGCAGTCCCGGGGCCGCCGGTGCGGCCGGGAGCGGCCTCGGCCCGTCGTGGCGGGACAAGCTGGTCGACGCGCTGATCGGTCTGGGCTTCACGGCCAAGCAGGCCGAGGACGCTGCCGCGGCCGTGGCCGAGGACGCCGACGATCCGGCCGTCGCCGACGGTGACGTCGGGGTGCTGCTGCGCCGGGCGTTGTCGCTGCTGGGTCGGAACCGATGAACCAGCGGGACGAGCCGGCGGACGGCACCGTTGTCGAAGGCGTCGTGACGCCCACCGAAGTCACCGGCGATTCGGATGTGGAGGCCTCGCTGCGGCCGCGGTCGCTGGCCGAGTTCGTCGGCCAGGTCAGGGTGCGCGAGCAGCTCGAACTGGTGCTGTCCGGCGCGAAACTACGCGGCAACCCGCCGGATCATGTCCTGCTGGCCGGGCCTCCCGGCCTTGGCAAGACGTCCCTGTCGATGATCATCGCCGCCGAGATGGGCGCCGCCCTGCGGCTGACCTCGGGTCCGGCGCTCGAACGGGCCGGCGATCTGGCGGCGATCCTGTCGAACCTGGTCGAGGGTGACGTGCTGTTCATCGACGAGATCCATCGAATCGCCCGGCCCGCGGAGGAGATGTTGTACCTCGCGATGGAGGACTTCCGGGTTGACGTGATGGTCGGCAAGGGCCCGGGCGCGACGTCTATCCCGTTGGAGATCGCCCCGTTCACCCTGGTCGGCGCGACCACCCGGTCCGGCCAACTGACCAGCCCGCTGCGCGACCGGTTCGGGTTCACCGCCCACATGGAGTTCTATACCGCCGCCGAACTGACCACGGTGATCACCCGCAGCGCCGCGATCCTGGGCATCGACCTGCGCCCGGACGGCGCCACCGAGATCGCTCGGCGGTCCCGCGGCACGCCCCGGATCGCGAACCGGCTGCTGCGCCGGGTCCGTGACTACGCGCAGGTCAGGGCGGACGGGTCGATCTCCAGGGACATCGCCAGGGCGGCGCTGGCCGTCTATGACGTCGACGAGCTCGGCCTCGACCGACTGGACCGATCGGTGCTCAGCGCTCTGTGCCGCTCGTTCGGCGGCGGCCCGGTGGGCCTGACCACGCTGGCGGTGGCCGTCGGCGAGGAGCCGACGACCGTCGAGGAGGTCTGCGAACCGTTCCTGGTCCGGCTCGGCATGCTGGCCAGGACGCCCCGCGGCCGGATCGCCACGCCGGCCGCCTGGGCGCATCTGGGGCTGGAGATGGGCCGGGACGTCGCCGCGGCGGCGGAGGCCACCTTGTTCGACGGGCTCTGACGTTCATTGCGCGGAGCCGGTACGGGCCCTTCGCCGGCGCTGACCGGCCCGTTCGCGGCGTACGGTCAGGTGGCACAGCTGCGGGCGCGCCGTCGAACAGCACAGATGATCATGGCCGATTCCGCTATCCTGGCCGATGCTGAGCGGACACGCTGTCGTCTGCGACGAGCACGGATCCGTCGGGCACGGGAACCACCGGCAGCCGCGCCTCGTTGACTGCGCGGACGAGAAGTTGACGCGCGCGCACCGCCCCTGCGAGCGTGGAGCACATGGGCGTCGTCGAGAGAGTCGAGACCGAGGAGAACCATGGAACAGATGCTGTTGCCGATCCTGATGTTTGCAGGACTTGGCGGCTTGATGTACTTCAGCATGAAGAAGCAGAAGCGGGCCGCCGCGACGACCAAGCAAATGCACGAATCGCTGGTTCCCGGTGCTCGGGTGATGACCACGTCCGGGCTGCACGGCACCGTGACGGCGATCGCCGACGACACCATCGAGTTGGAGATCGCACCCGGCCTGCGCACCACCTGGGTGCGCGCCGCGGTCCGCGAGATCGTCGTGCCCGGACCGTCGGAGGATCTGGCGATCGACGCCGATGACATGGACGTCATCGACGCCGAGGATGCCGACCCGACGGACTCCAGCGTGACGGACCGCAAGTCCAAGGATCTCAACTAGGCTCAGCGATTGCCCCGGCCCTGCCAAGGGTCGGGGCATCATCATGTGGGGGGCGTGACGATCGCCCCCTGTTGCATTGCGACCGGACCGCCGCGGCACACCGCGCCGTCCGCCCCCGGTCGTGTGCCGAACAGATTGGCGCGACGTGGCGACACCAGCTGGGCAGTTCAGGCCCTGGCGATTGATCTGGACCTTCCTCGGTATCACCGCCGTGCTGTACGGGCTGGTGTTCTTCACCCCGGGTTCCAACACGCCCAAACTCGGCATCGACCTGCAGGGCGGCACCCGCATCACGTTGACCGCCCGGACCCAGGACGGGTCGGATCCGACCCGGGCCCAGATGCAGCAGGCTCGCACGATCATGGAGAACCGGGTCAACGGGTCCGGCGTGGCCGGCGCCGAGGTGCAGATCGACGGCGCCCGTCAGCTGGTGATCACCGTGCCGGGCAATGAGGACCTGAACAACCTGACCCGCAGCGCGCAGATGAACATCCGCCCGGTGCTGACCGATGCCAGCGGCAACGCCATCATCAGCTACCCGGCCGGGTTTGTCCCGCCCACCAGCGCCGCGCCGTCGTCCGCACCGGCATCCGGGTCCGCCACCGGGTCCGCCGCCGCGACCGGTTCGGCGCCGCTGACCACCATTCCGGCCATCGGTGACACCGCTCCGGCCTCCGCGCCGGGTGGTGCCGAGACGGTCGCGCCGGGCAGCGCCTCGGCCGGCGACGGCACCGCGGTCTCGACGCCGTTCGTTCCCAGCGATGCCGCGACCTCACCGGCGGGCCTGCGCGGCCGGCCGGACGCCCTGCTCGCACCGGCGGCAGCGCCGGGAGACAGCAATACCCCGGCCGCCCCCGCATCGGATCCCGCGGCAGCCACCGCGGCACCGGCCGCCGGTACCGCGGCCGGTGGTACCGCGGCCGCCACCGGAACCGCCGCCGCCGCGCCCGCCTGGCCGGCCGGCAGCGACCCGAACAACCCCACCCAGCCGGCCGGCAACGACCAGACCGCCTGGACCGCCTGGCAGACGGCAGCCACCACCGCGCTGCCGACGCTGAGCTGCGCCGACCTGGAGCCCTACCGCGGGCTGGACGATCCCAACAAGCCGTTGATCGCCTGCAGCGACACCGGCGACGCGATCTACCTGCTGGACAAGACGCTGATCGCGGGCACCCAGATCGACACCGCGACGTCCGGGCAGAGCACCCAGGGTGCGGGCTGGGTGGTCAACATGTCCTTCAAGTCGGAGGGTTACGCCACCTGGTCGTCCTACACCGCGTCGCACACCGGGACCCTGACGGCCATGACGCTGGATGGTCAGGTCATCTCGGCTCCGCGGATCAGCGGCCCGATCAACACGCCCACCACCGAGATCTCCGGGTCGTTCACCCAGGATTCGGCGTCCGGGCTGGCCAACTCGCTCAAGTTCGGTGCCCTGCCGCTGGCCTTCGACCGGGCGGAATCGGTGAACGTCAGCGCGCAGCTTGGTCTGGAATACCTCAAGGCCGGGCTCATTGCCGGCGGCATCGGGCTGCTCCTGGTGGTCGTCTACTGCCTGCTGTACTACCGGTTGCTCGGCGTCATCACCATCCTGTCGCTGCTGCTGTCCTTCGGTCTGGTCTACGCCATCCTGGTGTTGCTGGGCCGGTGGATCAATTTCAGCCTGGACATGGCCGGCGTCGCCGGTCTGATCATCGCCATCGGCATCACGGCGGACTCGTTCGTCATCTACTTCGAACGGATCAAGGACGAGGTCAGGGAAGGCCGAACGTTCCGCTCTGCGGTGCCCCGCGGCTGGCAACGGGCCAAACGGACCATCCTGTCAGCCGACGCCGTGTCCTTCATGTCCGCCGGGATCCTCTACGTGCTCGCGGTCGGCGAGGTCAAGGGCTTCGCGTTCACCCTCGGCCTGTCCACGGTGCTCGACCTGGTCGTGGTGTTCCTGGTGACCCATCCGCTGGTGCATCTGGCCGCCGGGTCGCCGATCTTCGCCTCGACCCGCTGGTCCGGTCTGGGCGGTGTCGCGAAAGCGGGGGCCAGACAGCGGGCGGCCAACGCCCGGCTCTCCGGCAAGGGCGGCACGGCCGATACCGGCGCCAAGGACAGCACAGAGGTGTCGGTATGACGAACGAGCAGGACGACCTCGTGATGGCGAGCACGAGCACCGGCAAGGGTGGGGCAGCAACAGCGGTGCCGACCCCGGATGAGATCGCCGGTCCGCGGCGGGCCACCTCGGACAAGCAGTACGGGCGGCAGGCCGGGTTCTTCTCCCGGCTCTCGACCGGCACCGGGGCCTTCAACATCCTGGGCCGGCGCAAGGTGTACTACGCCGTGTCCGGCGCGCTGGTGGTTGCCTCGATCCTGCTGATCGTCTTCCGCGGGTTCCACTTCGGCATCGATTTCGAGGGTGGCACCACGCTGCAATTCCAGCCGAACGCCGGGCAGACGCTGTCCACGTCCGAGGTCGCCCAGGTGGTGACGTCGGCGACCGGTGTCGAGCCGGACGCGGTGCAGACCGTCGGCTCGCAGATCCAGATCAGCTCGTCGACCTTGTCGGTCAGCCAGGTCATCGCCGCCAAGGGCGCGCTGAACAGTGCCTACGCACCCGAAGGAGGGGTGTCCGACTCGGCTGTCTCGGAAACCTGGGGATCGGAGATCTCCCAGCGTGCCCTGCTCGCGGTCATCGTGTTCCTGGTCGCGGTCGCCGGGTTCCTCTGGGTGCGGTACGAGAAGCGGATGGCGGCCGGTGCGGTCGTGTCCGTGGTGCACGACGTGATCATCACCGCCGGCATCTACTCGCTGTCCGGGTTCGAGGTCACCCCGGCGACCGTCATCGGGCTACTGACCATTCTCGGTTTCTCCCTCTACGACACCGTTGTCGTCTACGACAAGGTGCAGGAGAACACCAAGGGACTGACCTCGCTGAACAGGAGGACCTACCCGGAGGCAGCGAATCTCGCGGTCAACCAGACGCTGATGCGGTCGATCAACACCTCGCTGATCGCGCTGCTGCCGGTGGCCGGCCTGCTGGTCGCCGGCGTGCTGATCCTGGGCTCGGGCACCCTGAAGGACCTGTCCCTGGTGATGCTGATCGGCATGCTGGTCGGCGCGTACTCCTCGGTGTTCATCGCCGTTCCGGTGGCCGTCGACCTCAAGCTGCGGGACCCGCTGATCAAGGTGCACACCGCTCGGGTGTTCGCCAAGCGCAAGGCCGAAGGTCTGGTGGTGGACGCCGACGGCGACCCGATCCGGCGCACGGGCGTCCCGGTCGGCGTCGGCCAGGCCGTCGCGGCCGACGGCGGGGGAGTCGCCGGGGGAGTCGCGGTGGCCACAAAGGCGCCGCCGGCTGCGGGCGCGCCGCGGCCGGGCGCGGCCCCGAAGCCGGGTGCCAAGCCGGTCCGGCCCAGCAAGCCCGCCGCGACGAGCACGCAGCGGCCCAGCGGCAAGGGCGGCCGACCCTCCGGCAAACGGGGTCGGTGACGGCCGTGCTGGGGGTCTGGCCGATGGACGGATCCTCGCCGGAACGGTTGACGTTGTTCGCGGTGGCCGGCGCGGCCATCGATCGGCTGGTCCGGACGCAGGCGGATTTCCCGCTGCCCGGTGTGCTGTTCCGAGATCTGACCCCGGTGCTGGCCGACGCGCAGGCGCTCGGCGACATCGCGCGGGCGCTCGCGGCGGCCGCGCCGGAGTCGACGCTGATCGCCGGGTTGGAATCCAGGGGGTTCCTGCTGGCTGCCGCGGCCGCCGCGGTGGCCGGGACCGGCGTGCTCGCCATCCGCAAACCCGGCAAGCTGCCCGGCGACATCCTTTTCGAGGACTACCAACTCGAGTACGGCGCCGGCCGGCTCGAGTTGCATCCCGCCGAGGTCCCGGCCGGGGCGCGGGTGCTGGTGATCGACGACGTGCTGGCCACCGGCGGGACCGCCGCCGCGGCCTGCCGGTTGCTGCAGCGGGCGGGCGCCGAGATCGTCGGCGTGGCCGTGGCCATCGAACTGGGCGACCTGCGCGGGCGCGCCGCGCTGCCCGGCATCCCCGTCACGGCGCTGCGCCAGTGGTGACGGCCCGGTGGTAACGGTCCGGTCGAATTCGCCTGCTCAGCACCCGGCCGGCTGCTGACGTTTCCCGGGGCAGGCAAGATCGAAACAGTTCATCTCTCATGTCAGGAGCGGCCATGACCATTCCGAGCCATGCCGGCACGTTGCCCGGCACGTGGAACTTCCGGGACATCGGCGGCATAGCAACGGCCACCGGGCCGATCCGCCGCGGCGTCGTGTTCCGGTCCGCGGCGCTCGCCGGGCTCGACCGGTCCGGCCTGCGAACGCTCGAGAATCTCGGCGTCACCGATGTTTTCGACCTGCGTGGGCACGCCGAGATCGCCCGTGACGGAGCCGACCGGGTGCCCGGCTCGGTGACCGTCCGGGTGGCGCCGTTCCATCCCGAGGACGGCGAGGCGCCGGTGCACGAGGTACTGGGCGACTCCCCGGCGCCGCGGACGCAGGAGGACCGGGTGAGGGCCTACTACTCGGCCATGCCGGTCTTCCCGCCCGCCCAGCAATCGGTCGGCGATCTGCTGCGTACCGTGGCGCGGGGTTCGGGCAGCGTGCTGGTGCACTGCGCCGCCGGCAAGGACCGCACCGGCTGGGCGATCGCCACCCTGTTGCTGGTCAGCGGGGCCGATCGGGAGGCCGTGCTGACCGACTACCTGCTGAGCAACACCGCGATCGACTCGCTGCGCAGCTGGCTGCAGACCCAGTACGGCGATGCCTTTCTCGCCGACAACGCCGTCCTCGGTGTCGACCCGAGCTACCTGCAGGCGGGCTGGGACGCGGCGGAGAAGCAGTTCGGCTCCTTCGACGGCTACCTGCAGGCGATCGGCGTCGACGATGACCTCGTGGCCCGGATCCGGCGACGGCTGATCGAGGTGGACGGTCCCGTTCCGGAGTAGTGCACTGCTCCCGGGGTCAGGAGGCTTGCAGCGACATCACCGGCTCGCCGCGGGCGGTCAGCCCGGTCCCGGTCAGCACACACCTGCCGCCCTTCGGTGCGCCGGCGTTGAACTCCTGCCGCACACAGGATCTCGCGGCCAACTGCGCCCAATAATTCGGATGCAGTGATTCCTGCTCGAAGTACGGACCGTCGACGGTGACGGTGTGGATCTGGTTGGCCCATTCACTCGTGTCGACCGCGCCCGCGCTCTGCCAGGTCGGGGCGCCGCCGGAAGATCCGACCAGGGACGTCGTCGTCGAGCAGAGTTTGCGGCCGTCCAGCCAATTGCCCAGGTCCAGCAGCATGGAGCCGGGGATCCCGGCCGCCTGCACCGCGTCCTGCTGCGCTTGCCGCACCGCCCCGATGAACGCGGTGCCGGCCCAGGTGGCGTCGGTGTCGTAAACACCGCAGCCGCCGGTGTGCTGCCGGCCGTAGGTCTCGCCGTACCTGAATTCACCGCCCTGCACCAGCGGATCCGGGTTGAGGTTGAACACCAGGGTCCAGGAGGCATCGGCCTTGCCTGCAGTGCGCATGGCCTGCTGGACATTCGTCAGCGCGGCGGTGATCTTGGCGGTGACCGCCTTGATGTTCTCGGGACTGGCGTTGTTCGTGACGGTCGGGTCCTGCGAGCAGTAGCTGAAGTAGATCAGGTAGTCCTCGACGCAGGTCTGAATGACGGGCCCGAAGTCGAAGTCGTTGCCGCCGATAGAGACCTCGACCAGCCGGACGTCGTTGGTCTTGGCGAACTCCTGCAGCATCAGCGCCTGGCCCTGCTCAGCGCCGTTGCGGTAGAAGTCCAGGCCGGGCTTGAAGGCTCCCGATTCGGTGAAGCTGCCTGTCTGGGCGCCGGAGCAGGCCAGATTCAGGCTGTTCACCGTCGCACCCTTGACCGTGGGCGAGCCGTCGTCGCCGATGTGGATCATGGCCGATTTCGACCGATGGCACAGCGGGATCAGTTCACCGGTTTTCGTCGGATTGTCGAAGTAGGCGCTCGAACCCAGCGCATCGGTCGCAGCGGAATCACCGTCGGTATTTCCGGCCCACCGCCCCGCTTCGCCGGAGATGAACGAGTCACCGAGGCTGACCACCCACGGTGCGCTCGGATCGGTGCCGGCGAACGACGTGGGCAACGGCTGCGGGGCCAGCTGCTCGGCCGACAGGGTCTGCGCCGGCGGCCCCACCAGCGGCCCGAAGGTGCCGTCCGCCCGCCGCGGAGCCGGGTTGTCGATCGCCAGCCGCTGGCCCGCGTAGATGTGGTCGGCGTCGGTGAGGACGTCGTCGTTCTGGTCGTACAGCTGGGGATGCCCACCCGGGATGCCGTGGTCCAGGGCGATCTGGCTGAGCGTGTCCCCGGGCTGCACCACGTAGTCGCCGCCCGCTTTGTCGTCCTGCCCGTTGGTGCCGGCCGGAGCCGCGGCCACCGGGCAGGGCGCCGCCAGCGTCAGGCATCCGATCACGACCAGGACGGCCGGTAGGCGATGACGCATGGGTCGGATCCCCTCAACGCCCGACGAGCGGCCCGGGCGGTAGCCGTCAGGAGCGGTAGCCGCCTTTCATGATCACCGATCCCGGGCGGAGCTGCACAGCGAAGACCAGCGTGTTCCCGGTGAATCCTGTTCACTCCCAGGGCATCGGGCAGCGGCCCGCGGGCGGCTCAGGCCAGGGACAGGAAGAGCTTTTCCATGACCTTGGTATCCAGGGTGTCCTCACCGCCGGAGTCGACGAGGCACTGCTTGAGGCCGGCGGCGATGATGGCGAACCCGGCCCGGTCGAGCGCCCGGCTCACCGCAGCAAGTTGCATGACGATGTCCTGGCAGTCGCGGCCTTCCTCGATCATCCGCAACACGCCGCCGATCTGGCCCTGCGCGCGGCGCAGCCGGTTGACGACGGTCCCCATGGACTCCGGGGCCAGTTCGACCATGACGGGTTCTCCTCTGCGAAAGGCGCTATTGTCAGCGATGATACCCCGCCAGGTATCGGTGCAGGCTGATCAGGGAGGGCGAGATGCGAGTGTTGCCAGCGGGTCCGTCGGAGCAGATCGCCCAGGAATTCGTCGACACCCCGCTGCTGCGGCGGATCAGGGAGTCCGTCATCGGCGACGACCAGGTGATGCCGGGTCCGTACGGGCCGCGGCGGGTCACCTATGCCGACTACACCGCATCCGGCCGGGCGCTGGGCTTCCTGGAGGACTTCATCCGGGAGGAGGTGTTGCCGCGGTACGCCAACACCCACACCGAATCCAGCGGCACCGGCCTGCAGACCACCAGGCTGCGTGAGGACGCCCGATCGATCATCCAGGATGCCGTCGGCGCCGACCCGCAGACCGTGGTGATCTTCGCCGGGTCCGGCTGCACCGGCGCGATCGACAAGCTGATCGGCATCCTCGGCCTGCGGATCCCCGCGGCCCTGGACGACCGCTACCGGCTCCACGAGGCGATTCCGGTCGTCGAGCGACCGGTGGTCTTCGTCGGCCCGTTCGAGCACCACTCGAACGAACTGCCGTGGCGGGAGTCGATCGCCGATGTCGTGGTGATCGGCCAGGACACCGACGGCCACATCGACACCGGTTGGCTGGAAGCCGAACTCGTCCGGTACGCGGCCCGGTTGGTGAAGATCGGCTCCTTCTCGGCGGCGAGCAACGTCACCGGCATTGTCAGTGACACCCATCGGATCTCGGCATTGCTGCATGCGCACGGTGCGCTGAGCTTCTGGGATTTCGCCGCAGCCGGCCCCTATGTCGAGATCGAGATGAACGGCGGCCCGGACCGGGATCCGCTGGCGTACAAGGACGCGGTCTTCCTCAGCCCGCACAAGTTCATCGGCGGCCCCAGCACGCCGGGTGTTCTCGTGGTGCGCCGCGAACTGCTGCGCAACCGGGTGCCGGACGTGCCAGGCGGCGGCACGGTCGCGTACGTCAACCCGACCGAGCACCGCTATCTCGACGACCCGACGCAGCGGGAGGAGGGCGGCACACCGGCCATCGTCGAATCCATCCGCGCCGGGCTGGTCTTCCAACTCAAGCAGGCGGTCGGGGTGGACGTCATCCGGGCCCGCGAGGAGGACTTCCTGCGCCGCGCGATCACCGCGTGGCAGGCCGAGCCGGCGATCGAGATCCTCGGCAACCCCGACGCCGAGCGGCTGTCCATCGTCTCGTTCGTCATCCGGGCGCCCAGCGGCCGTTACCTGCATCACAACTACGTCGTTGCACTGCTCAACGACCTGTTCGGCGTCCAGTCCCGCGGCGGCTGCTCCTGCGCCGGTCCCTACGGCCACCGACTGCTGGGCATCGACCTGGAGCGCTCGCACGAGTTCGAACGCGAGATCTCCCACGGCTGCGAGGGAATCAAGCCGGGTTGGGTGCGGATCAACTTCAACTACTTCATCTCCGAGGCGGTCTTCCGCTATCTCGTCGACGCCGTGCTGCTGATCGCCGGCGACGGCTGGCGACTGCTCGGGGACTACCGGTTCGAACCCGTCACCGGGCGCTGGCGGCACCGGCGCGGGGCCGGCGAGCCGCCGTTGCGACTGGTGCAGATCTCCTATGACGAGTCCGGTGCCATGCGCTACCCCCGGCTGCACACGGCCGCCCCGGAATCCGAACTCCAGGACTACCTCACGCAGGCCCGGGCGGCCTTCGACGGTCGTCCGGATCAGGCGGACCTCCGGGCCGGGGACGGCCGGGCCGACCAGCTGTCCGCGGATTTCGAACAGCTGCGCTGGTTCGACCTCCCCCCGGCCTGCCTCACCGACCGCTGACCACCACCAGATCTGAAGGGCGACAACCCATGTGCAGTCCCGCGACCTGCCGCAGCTGCGGCAAGGCCAGCTACACCGGCTGCGGCCGACACGTCGAACAGGTGCTGCGCGAGGTGCCGAAGGAGCAGCGGTGCAGCTGCGCCCCCACCATGACGTCGACCGGCGCCGCGTCGACCGGCACCGCGTCGACCGGCGGGGGATCGTTTCTGGCGCGGCTGTTCGGTCGCTGACCAGGTCCGGGACGACCCCACCGCCAGGAATCCTGGGCGTCCCGGACCACACCGCCGAGCGTTACCGGCCGACCGGCCGCAACAAGGTGGTCGCCGCCTGCCGCCCGATCAGCCCGCCGTGCCGCAGGCCGTCGGTCACCGCCTTGCGGAAGTGGAAGCCCACGTAGATCCGGGAGAGCCCGTTCTCGGTTGCGGCCTGGGAGAAACTGCGGAAGTCGTGGACGACGGTGGGTGTGCCCCTCGTGGGATCGATGCACGAGTTGCCCGCTGTCGGCAGCGACACGCTGCACACGGAGAACCGGGTCCGATCACCGAAGAACTGCGCCAGCACCGCTGCCGCGACCGCCCCGGCCACCGCGTGTCCGGAGTCGTAATCGGGGATCGGAGGTGTCGTCACCAACGGCGTCCAGGTGGGATCCGCCACGGTGAAACGGTTCCCGTCCTGATCGGCCAGCCGGATCGCCGTCACCGGTCGCCAGAACAGCCGGGTGCCGGGATCGAGGAACTTCGTCGCCCAGGACGCGATGTAGCCGTCTGCCAACGCCATGTTCAGCACGGCGAACAGCCTGGCGGTGTCCCACAGCCCCATTCTCGAGTGCCGGTCCACGGTGACGTCACGCGCGACGGCGTTCCACTGCAGCGGAGCGCTGTTCACCCAGAACAGCGCGATCTCGGTCTGGTCGGGGGTCCGGGCGCTCGGGGTGGTGACCCCGTCGCCGCCCAGATTCTTCACCTCGTTGAGGTCCCTGGCGTACGCGCGGCTGTCCAGGTCATAGGGTCCGCGGGGGGCGAATTGTTCGATGCCGGCGGTGAACGGTGGCACCTTTCCCCAATTCGGCAGAAAGGCAAATGGGCGGTCAGGGGTGAAGCGCCATTCTCCGGGCTTCGTTCCCTGCTGGAATCCTCCCTGTTCGTCCTGGGTCAGCGGGGCGCCGACCTTGAGATCCGTTCCGCGCTTCTCGATGATCGCGGCGGCGGCGGCAACGCCGACGGCGATGCCGGCCACCTTCGCCGGTCCGTCCGGGATCGCCGCCAGGCTGCTGTCGTACGCCTGTTGCACCAGGGTCGTGCTGCAGGCAGGATCGATCTCCTGCAGGCCAGGTTTCAGGACACCGGCCGCCGCGGCCGCGACCGCCGCCTGCGCTGACGCATCCGGCTGGCTGTGGTCCGGGGAGTAGGCGTAACCGGAGTACACCGGCCGGATCGCGTTCAGCGCATCGTGAATGGCAATGTGCGTCATCGCGTACAGGCGTGATTCGTACACCGGGTTGCCATCCGGCGTGAATCCGCAGGCCACGGCCGCCGCAGTGGCCGTGCCGTTCCAGGCGAGCACCGCGTCGGGGCTCCCGCCGCCCGGCGGGCCGTGCCGGTCATCACCCGCCACCGCCGGCCCGGCAATCGGTAGCAGGACCGTCGCGACCAGCGACAGCACCAGGAGAATGCGACTGTGTGGGCGCATGCCAGCCTCCCATTCGGTGACCCGGAACCCGCCCCGATGGCGGCCCCGCGGTTCGATGGGCCGCGCAAGGATGTGCCGACATCCAGAGTCCGGGTGCCGATCGCCATCGCGGGCCGCTAGCCAGACTGCTGCGAACAACGGCCGATGACATGACCAGTTATGGCGGCAATGGCGTCGCAATGGACTGGTCAATTCTGACCATCGACCGGTCGGCGCCATCCGAGTAGCGTCATCGTGATGGCCGGATGGAATTGTCCACCGTTGCCGGCGAGGTGGGGCGTGGGCGCGCGCCCCACCTTCGTGGGTCGGGCACGAGAGCGCGCCGGGCTGCAGGACGCCGCTCAGCACGCCGAAGGCGGTGCCCGGCAGGTGGTCTTCATCGGCGGCGAACCAGGCGTGGGGAAGTCCCGAATTGTTGCCGAAACCGCGCAGGAACTCGACGAACGGGGCAGTGCGGTGTTGCTCGGGACCTGTTCGGACGCCATGGGTGCGCCCTATCAGCCGTTCGTCGAACCGATCGGGGTGCTGCTCTCCGCCGTTGTCGCCGGCGACCTGGTCCTGGACTGGACGGCCGAGGAACGGGATCGGAAGCTCGGCTCGCTGCGCACCATCGTCGGCGCCGAACGACCCAGAGCCGACGACGATGGCGAGCAGCTGTTCGCTCGGCAGTTGTTCGACGTCTGCGCCGACGTGATCAGCGCGGCCGCCGTGGTCCGGCCGCTGGTGCTGGTGCTGGAGGACGTGCAGTGGGCGGGCGACACCGCGCTGCGGCTGCTGCGGCACGTTGTCGGGCGCACCACCGAAGCCCGGTTGCTCATCCTGGTCACCCAACGCACCACTGCGCCGGACCGGTCCGCCGCCCTGGTCAGCACCGTCGCCGAGCTGTACCGGTCGGAAGGGGTCCGCCGCCTCGACATCGACGGGCTGAGCACCGAGGAGATCACCGAGTTTCTCGTGCACGAGTCCGGTGGGACGCCGCGTGTCGCACGGGCCCCGGCGGCCGTGCTTCGGGACCTGACCGGCGGTAATCCCTTCCTGCTGCAGGAGGTCTGGCGTGAGGCAGCGTCCCGCGGCGGTCTGCCGGCCATCGGTGACGTCGACCTGCACGCGCCGGAGACGTTGCTGGACAGCGTCTCCCATCGGCTCACCGGCCTGCCGGCGGTCCACCGCGGCACCGTGGAAACGGCGGCGGTGATCGGCGAGGAGGTCTCGATCGCGCTGCTCACCGCGGTGGCCCGGCACGCCGGCTCCGAGGCCTCGGCGGCCGCGGTCACCTATGCCGGGCTGGAGGCCGCCGCCGCCGTCGGTCTCCTGGAATCGGTGCGCGGTGTGGACTGCGTGTTCGGCTTCCCGCACGGGCTGGCCAGGCAGGCCGTGCTGGACCTCATGACGGATTACCGTCGGGCCGTCGAGAACGCCAGGGTGGCAGAGGTTCTCGAAGCGGAATTCCCGGCGGCGGAACTATGGGTGCAGCGGCTGGCCCACCACTACGCGGGCGCGCAGGCGCTCGGCTACGCGGACAAGGCGGTGCAGTACCTGGCCGCCGCGGCGGCGGCCGCGGAGACCGCGGTCGCCCATCACGAGGCGGCTCGGCTGTTCGAGCGGGCGGCCGCCATCGCGTCCACCCCGGTCGACCGGGATGAGTTGCGGCTCAGGGCCGCCCGCAGCTATCTTCGTTCGTCGCAGTTCGGCCGGGCCCGCGATCTCAACGAATCGATCGCAGCAAGCACGCACGGCCTGCAGCGGCTCCGTGCCGCGGTCGGGCTGGAGGCGGCATCCTGGCGAACCGGTGAACCGGGGGAGCGGTCGGTCGAGGCGCTCACCAGTGCGCTGGCCGAGATCGACCTCGGCGACAGCGATCCGATGTCCATCAGGGGCATCGCCGCGCTCGGCCGGGCGCAGGCCTTCACCGGTGATCGGGCCGCGTCGGCGAGCAATGGTGCGCGGGCCGTTGCGCTGGCCAGGGCCACCGGCGAGGAATCGCTCCTGGCGACCGCCTTGCAGATCGGCCTGCAGCTGGACACGGCTCCGTCCGAGCTGAGCGACAAGCTCGCCAGGGCAACGGAACTGACCGAGTTGGCCAAGAAGATCGGCGAGCTGCGGCACCTGGGCCCGGCGTCGTACCATCGGGCTGCGATCTGCTACGTGCAGGGCGACCCGAGCGGTTTCGCGACCGCTCACAACGATCTGGCCAGAGCCGCCAGGGTGACCGGACAACCCTTCTGGGCGTGGGTGGAATCGTGCCTGACGTACGGCGCCGCGTTCCTCCGTGCCGATTTCGCGGGTGCCACGCGAATCATCGCCGACGCCGGGGAGCTCAGCCGGTCGTTCGAGCACGGGCGGGAGACCGCCGGACCGTCCGGGTTGCAGACCTACATGGTTCGCCGGGAAACCGGTCAACTGGACCAGGTCCGTGGCCTGATCAGCGGGACCGAGGACGTGACCGGCTATTGGGCGCCGGGCTTGCTGGCGCTCTACTGCGAACTGGGCCTGCGGGATCCCGCAGCCCGGGTGCTGGGCTTTCTGCTGGACCGAGATCTGCCTCGGCACCAGATGTCGGCGACCTGGCCCATTGTGCTGTCCTTCCTGGCCGACGCCGCCATCTGGCTGAGCGATCCGGTCAGCGCACGGCGGTTGCTGCCGCTGGCCCTTCCCTACGCGGGTCTGAACCTGATGGGCGGCGAATTCCTCGCTTTGGTCGGCAGCGCTGACCGGCAGATCGGCGCTCTGGAATCGCTGTTGGGGCGCCCGACGGCCGACGACCGGTTCGCTGCCGCCCTGGAGATGGACAGTCGGATGGGCTCGCCCCTGCACCTGGCGGCCACCCAGACCGCCATCGTGGCGCACCTGCATCGCACGGGCCGGGACGCCACCAGGGCCGCCGAGATCGCAGGGCAGGCTCGCGCGCTGTGCGGTCGGTACGGTCTTGCCCGGGTCGGCAGGATGCTCGAAGCGATCGAAGGCGCAGGTCCAGGACGGGCGCCGTCGTCACAGGGGCTGACCTCCCGCGAAGCCGAGGTGCTCGGACTGCTCGGCCAGGGTTTGAGCAACCGGCGCATCGCGGAGGCCCTGTTCATCAGCGAGAACACCGCGGCCAATCATGTCCGCAGCATCCTGATGAAGACCGGTGCCGCCAACCGCACGCAGGCCGCCATGTTCGCCTCCGGCCACGGGCTGCTGGACCGGCAACCCGCCACGGTCCGGCGATCAGCCCGCGATGGGGTGCAGTGACCCATCCGGCCGGACCTGGTCGGAGACCTCGATGACGACGTCGGCAGGCAGTGCTGCCCGGACGGCCGCTCGGCGGATAGCCTCGGCCGACTCCGCTTCGTACAGGCAGAAGGTCTTGCGCTTGTCCGCCGACAGGAACGAGTACAGCCAGTGGACGTCCTCGCCGTCGTTGATCAGCCTGATCTCGGCCGCCCCGACCGGGTCCGGCGTGAATTCCTCCGCGTACCGTCGCTCGATCAGGAAGACCGGCACTGTCCTCACCTCGCTGTCATCCGATTTGTCCGGAATCCACGGACCGTAGCGCGGATCGCGGCAACGCACAGCCTGCAGCCGGGTGAACCGACGACCGAGCCGGCGCCGACGTCGGCGGGTCAGGCGTCCATCCGGAAGCCGACCTTCATGCTCACCTGGTAGTGGCCGACCCGGCCGTCGTGGATGTGGCCACGGACTTCGGTGACCTCGAACCAATCCAGCCCGCGCAGCGTGGTGGACGCCCGGGCAATTCCGACCTCGATCGCGGCATCCACCCCGTCGGGTGAGGTACCGACGATCTCTGTGACGCCATACACGTTTGAGCTCATGCCTTTTCCTCCAACGTCGAAGGCGGGCTCGATGGCCGCCCGCCGGGTGAGCCGAATGCTAGACCCGGCTGTCTCATCGCGGCCGGCAGCACGGCGGGAACGCTCCACCCGCACGACGATGCCCCGCCGGCGCAACCGTCCACGCTGAACTCGCCGCCGGCCGGGCTCGACCTCCGGTGGGCGACGGCGCTCGCGGAAGGTCGGTGGGGTCCACGGCGTTATGCTCGATGGACCGATCAGATGGTTGTCCGCTGCGTGAGGGGGTGCCCATGAGCTCAGATGTCGAGGGTCGGCTTGCTCATGCCCGGCCGCCCGGCGAGGCGGCACCCGATAGCGTCGGTCCCCGCCATGGCACCGGTCCGACCCCGCGGCACCTGGCGACGCTGGTCGCGCCAGGTGCCGCGGGGTCGGACACGGCCGAGGAGACCCCCCCGGTCGCCGCGGTGGGCCCGGTCGCCGCGGTGGGCCCGGTCGCCGCGGTGGGCCCGGTCGCCCCGGTGGGCCCGGTCGCCCCGGTAGGCATGGTTGCCGCGGTGGCCCCGGTCGCCGCCGGGGTCATCGAGCCCGAACCGGAGGCGGACGTCGCGGCGCCCGCCCCGTCCGCGACCCGCCGGGTGCGGGCGAGGCTGACCCGGCGGATGAGCGGCCAGCGGGCCGGCGCCGCACCCAGCCGGACCGTGCTCGAACCGCTGTTCGCGGTTCATCGCGGGCTGCACCCCAAAGCCGACCTCAAGCTGATGCAGCGCGCTTACGAGGTCGCGGAAAAGGCGCATACCGGCCAGTTCCGCAAGTCCGGCGACCCGTACATCACCCATCCGCTGGCGGTCGCCACGATCCTGGCAGACCTTGGGATGGACACCACCACGCTGGTGGCGGCGCTGCTGCACGACACGGTGGAGGACACCCCATACACCCTGCACAACGTCACGGAGGAGTTCGGCGACGAGGTGGCGCATCTGGTGGACGGTGTCACCAAGCTGGACAAGGTGCATTTCGGCGACGCCACCGAGGCCGAGACCATCCGCAAGATGATCATTGCGATGGCCCAGGACCCCCGGGTGCTGGTGATCAAGCTGGCCGACCGGCTGCACAACATGCGCACCATGCGCTTCCTGCCGCCGGACAAGCAGGCAAAGAAGGCCAGGGAGACTCTCGAGGTGCTCGCGCCGCTGGCCCATCGGCTCGGAATGGCCACCGTCAAGTGGGAACTGGAGGACCTCGCGTTCTCGATCCTGCACTCCAAGCGGTATGACGAGATCGTCCGCCTGGTCGCCGACCGGGCGCCGTCCCGGGACACCTATCTGGCCGCGGTGACCAGCCAACTCGAGGCGGAATTGTCAGCGGCCAAGATCGCCTGCCAGGTGGTCGGCCGGGGCAAACACTACTATTCGATCTACCAGAAGATGCAGGCCCGCGGCCGCGAGTTCGACGAGATCCACGACCTGGTGGCCGTCCGCATCCTGGTCGGAAACGTGCGCGAGTGTTACGCGGCCATGGGCGTCGTCCATGCCCTCTGGGCACCGATGCCGGGCCGGTTCAAGGACTACATCGCACAGCCGCGATATGGCGTGTACCAATCCCTGCACACCACGGTGATCGGCCCCGAGGGCAAACCGCTGGAAGTGCAGATCCGCACCTACGACATGCACCACACTGCCGAGTACGGCATCGCCTCGCACTGGCGCTACAAGGAAACCCGTGGCACCCACTCGGGTATCGCCACCTCGGTCGACGAGATGGCCTGGATGCGGCAGCTTCTCGACTGGCAGCGGGAGGCCGGCGACGCCGGCGAGTTCCTGGACAACCTGCGCTACGAGATGGCGCACAGCGAGATCTTCGTGTTCACCCCGAAGGGCGACATCCACACGCTGCCGGCAGGTTCCACGCCGGTGGACTTCGCCTACGCGGTGCACACCGAGGTCGGCCACAAATGCATCGGGGCCAAGGTGGACGGCCGGCTGGTGCCGCTGGAGCGGCACCTGTCCAACGGGCAGTTCGTGGAGATCTTCACCTCGAAGGCACCGAACCAGGGGCCGAGCCGGGATTGGCTGGGCTTCGTCGCGTCCTCGAGGGCGAAGACCAAGATCCGGCAGTACTTCGCCAAGTCCCGCCGCGAGGAGGCGGTCGAGCTCGGCAAGGAGGGCATCGCCAAGGCGGCCAGGCGCGCGGGACTTCCGGTGCAGCGCCTCATCTCGCACGAGGCGCTGGCCGCTATCGGACATGATCTGGGCTACAAGGACATCGCAGCGCTGTACGCGGCGGTCGGTGAGAACCATCTGTCCGCGCAGACTCTCGTCGGCAAGATCGTCACCTACCTGGGTGGGGAGGAACAGGCGGACCAGCGGGTCGCGGAACGGTCCGCGCCGTCGGTCACCCGCCGCCGGTCCAGGGCCACCGGGGACGCCGGGGTGCTGGTCAAGGGGATCAGCGACATCCAGGTCAAGCTCGCGCGGTGCTGTACCCCGGTGCCGGGTGACCTCATCCTCGGCTTCATCACCAAGGGCGGCGCGGTGTCGGTACACCGGGTCGACTGCACCAATGCCGCGTCCCTGGAACAGGAACAGGCCCGGCTGGTGGACGTGAGCTGGGATCCGACGTCGGCGTCGGTGTTCCTGGTGACGATCCAGGTGGAGGCGCTGGATCGGGCCCGGCTGCTGTCCGACATCACCAAGACGCTGGCCGACGTGAAGGTCAACATCCTGTCGGCGAACCTGTCGATGTCCAAGGACGGGATGGCGATCTCCCGGTTCTCGTTCGAGATGGCCGATCCCAAGCACCTCGGGCACCTGCTGCGGACGGTGCGCAGCGTCGAAGGTGTCTACGACGTCTACCGGGTGACCAGCGCGTAACCGCCGGATCTTTCCGCCGAGCGAGACGGTGCGGGCCGGCGGTCGGCGCTGGGACAACAGCGGCCGGCGCTGTGACAACATCGGTCGGTGCCGCCCGCAGAAATCCTCCTCCTGGTTGCCGCGGGCATCGTCGGTGGCCTGACCGGGAGCATCGCGGGTTTGGCGTCGCTGGCGACCTATCCGGCGCTGCTGGCCATCGGCCTGACGCCGGTCAGCGCGAACGTCACCAACACGGTTGCCCTGGTCTTCACCGGTGTCGGCTCGGTGCTCGGCTCCCGGCCGGAACTGGTGGGGCAGGCGCCGCGGCTCAAGGCGCTGGCACCGATCGCCGCGGTCGGCGGGGTCGTCGGCGCCGCGCTGCTGCTGTCCACGCCGGCGGAGGGTTTCGAGAAGCTGGTGCCCTGGCTGCTCGGTGTCGCGTCGGTGACGATCCTGATCCCGCGGCGGCCGCCGCCGGCCGCCGGGACCACCGCGCGGCCGCCGGACCGCCGGACGCAGCTGATGGAGGGCGCCGCGATCCTGCTGATCGCCGTCTACGGGGGGTATTTCGGCGCCGCCGCCGGGGTGCTGTTGTTGGCCTTGCTGCTGCGCACCACGCGCGCGTCGCTGGCGAAGGCGAACGCCACCAAGAACGTCCTGCTGGGCATCGCCAACTCGGTGGCCGCGATCGCCTTCGCGTTCCTGGCGCCGGTGGCCTGGGCGGCGGTACTTCCGCTGGGCATCGGCTGCCTGATCGGGTCGCGGCTGGGGCCGGTGGTGGTCCGGCGGACCCCGGTGGTGCTGCTGAGGGTCGTCATCGGGGTTGCGGGTCTGGCCCTGGCCATCCGGCTGGGCGTGCAGGCCTATTGGTCATGACGGTGCGCGGACGGAGCGGGGTGGATCAGCCACGGCGGTGATGAGTGCGCTGCACCCGGGGGTCCGCCGCGCGGCCGTCGCCGTGCTGATGGCTCTGTGACCGGCGCGACCGCCGCGGCCACCCCCGGGCTGGCGCAACTGTGCCTGATCGGCCAGAACACGGAGCTGCACGCCACCGCGACACCGCTGATCGGCCGCTACGGACGGGAGCGCGGTGCTCAGCCCGCCGGGGGTGCTGTTCCGATCGAGGACTGCACGCGGCTGATCAATTTCGATTGGGTGTGGTCGATCACGGCCTGGTCGGCGGCGGAGACGACCTGGGCATCGGGACCGGGGAAGACCACCGATTCCCGGCCGTCATCGAGCCAGCGGACGGTGTAGGGCGGTTCGCCGTCGTGCGTCGAGAGGATCTCCGCTCTGCGGTTGTGGCTTCCTTCGGTGTGACTGTGCACCACGAGCCAGTCACCAGAATGTGCCGGCATGGCATGACCTCCTGTCAGACGGTCACCCGACGGCCGACTTCTTCGGCCGCGCTGGTGGATGGCCGGATCCATTGCACCCCCGGACGGGCGTCGCGGGCAGAGGCGAAGGTCATCTCCCAGCCTCCCGCGAGCCGAAGCCGTCGGTCGACCGTCGACTGTCGTCCTCACCCGCCGGGACACCCGATCGAGGTCTTTGGCCCCTGGCCGGTGGGCGGAGCCGGCGCGACGATCAGAGCACGACGCCGGGTGAGGGTCGTCTCCCTCAACGCCGAGGGGTCCGATGGGACAGGAGCACGATGGACACGAATCCGGAACCGTTCGTCATCGTCGGTATCGACGGATCACCGGCATCGCTGTCAGCCGCCCGCTGGGCGGCCGACGAAGCGGCGCGCCGGCACCGCGGCCTCGGCCTGCTGTGCGCTTACCTGATTCCGGTGGCCGGGCACCCGGAATCGGAATACCCGCCACAATTCGCGGCCGACATCGTCACCAGCCGGCAGAAGGTGCTGGCCGGCGTCGCCGCCGAGGTCGGCGCAGCGCACCCGGGGCTACCGGTGACCGCCATCGTGCTGGAGTCCGACGCGCGTCGCGCCCTGGTGGATGCCTCCGGCGGCGCGGGGCTGACCGTCATCGGGTCGCGCGGGCGCGGCCGGCTCAACGAGGTGCTGCTCGGCTCGGTGGCGCTGCACGTTGCCTCGCACGGGAAGTCGCCGGTTGCGGTGATCCCGCGGCACTGGCAGGAGGAGGGGGGGCCGGTGCTGGTCGGCGCGGACGGCTCGCCGAACAGCGAGGCCTGTGTGGCGGTCGCGTTCGACGAAGCCGCCGCTCGGCGAACCGATCTCGTCGCCATCCTGGCGTGGGATGACCAGGCGCGGCAGCGATTTGCCCGGCGGCCGGTGGCGATGAGTCCGGCAGACGGACAGGAGGAATACGCCGTGCTGTCCGAGCAGCTGGCCGGGTGGCAGGAGAAGTATCCGGATGTCGTTGTCCGGCAGGTGGTCTACCGCGGACATCCGGCAGAGTCGCTGGTGCGGTACGGCCGGCACGGTGCCGGCGAGCGGGCGCCGCAGCTGATCGTGGTCGGCAGCCGGGGCCGTGGCGGATTCTCCGGCCTGTTGCTGGGATCCACCAGCCACACGGTGATCACCCACGCACCGTGCCCGGTGATCGTGGTCCGGCCGGCCGCCAGGGTTTAGCCGGGTCAGGGCGACGTCGCGTCCCGGGGCGTGCGGCGCCGCAGGCCCTTCTGCTCTGGTCGGCGCCGACCAGAACGAGGACCGTGGTGGCATGAGGGTGCTGCGGTCGTTGGTCTGGCTCGGTGCCGGGGTGGGTGCGGTGGCCGGGTATCTCGGGTACCTGCGTCCCCGCCAGTTGGCCTGGGGAGCGACGGCAGCCGAGGTGGCGCGGCCACTTCCGGGCGACGACCTGGTGCTGCGTCCGACGTTCTGTGCCACCAGGGCGATCACCATCGGCGCGCCGCCGGAGCGGGTCTGGCCGTGGCTCGTGCAGATCGGACTGACCAGGGCCGGCTGGTACAGCTACGACCTGCTGGACAACCTCGGTCGGCCCAGTGCCCGGCGGATCATGCCTGAGCTGCAGCACCTTTCGGTTGGCGATGTGATCCCGATGAGCCCCGACGGCAAGCAGGGCATGTGGGTGCACGCACTCGACCCACCGCGGTCGATGATCTGGGGGACGCCGGGGGACACCACCTGGGTCTGGCAGCTGGACGAGATCCCCGACGGCTGCACACGACTCATTGCCCGCGTACGGTCCCGCTACCGATGGCTATCGCCGGCCGTCGCATTCTCGCTGCTGCTCGAGTTCGGTGACATCGTGATGATGCGAAAGATGCTGCTCAACCTGCGAGACCGGGTGGAAACAACGGCGATTGCCCGGGGTCCTGACGGTCCGCCAGACCGGTCGTGAGACCGGACGGAGAAGACATGCGGGCACCCTCGCCGCCACCTTGGACGCGGCCAGGGTGGGTGAATTCCCGGGCAGGCGCAGCGAACTCGCACGACCACCGCGAGGCAGGCGCTGTGCGCGATCAGGTTCCGCCCTGGTGGAGCCGAACAGCTTGCCGCCGACCCGTTGGCCCCGGCCGCCGACCAGGTCCCTTCCGGGCTGAACCTGCCCGCCGAACGTTGGGGAGATGTGGCTGGCGCCGATTGGCCCGTTCGGCCCAGCCCGGCACCCCACCGGTGTCCTGGGACAGTGTCCGGTGTCCTGCGCCACAGCCGGTTTGACGGGCCTGCGCAGTGGCGATCACCCTGACGGAGGGCGAACGAGGTCGAGGACCGCGGGACCGCCCTGCCGTTGCCGTTCCCCGGCGCCATCCGAGGTCAGACCCGGACGGCCAGCAGCGTTGCTCGGGTGCCGGCCGTGGTGGTGACCGCGACTGCGGTCATCGGACTGGGCGTTCTCATCGGGCTGTCATGGTGGGGTCGGACTGAGTGGGATTCGGACTGAGGTGATTCGGACTGAGTGGGATTCGGACTGAGTGGGATTCGGACTGGGCAGGACTCATTCCGGGAAATTCCCCCCTTCCGGGAATTGGCCGGTGCCGGCTCACCCGACGGGCAGCAACGCTCCCTGGATGTCCAGCACGTCGAGCCGGGTGACGACGGGTTCGCTCGGCGGTCGGTGCCCACCGAAGGCCCGGTCGACGGCCGGATGGATGCGCTCGTCGAAGGCCCGCTCGCAGCTGGCCTCGTTGTCCCACACATCGATGTACCGCAGGCCGCCCTCGGGGAGCCGCACGCACAGGTGCAAGAGCTGACCGGCCATCGGTTCCGGGCCGATGTCCGCGATGATTCGCTGGTAGAGCTCGGCACCGATCGGCACGTCCTGGGTGTAGGCGTAGACCATTTCAGCCTCCTGGAAATTGTCATCCGAATCGACTTCGGATGAATAATGGTAAGATTCCTCCCGATGAGTGAGGAAGTCAAGACCCACCGTCCCTACCGGTCCGCGCAGCGCGCCGAGCGGGCGTCGGAGACCCGCCGCGCCGTACTGGCCGCCGCCCGAAAGCTGTTCGTCGACAACGGCTATGCCGGGACGACGGTCGCGCAGATAGCCGACGACGCCGGGGTCAACGTGGATACTCTCTACGCCGCGGTCGGCCGCAAGCCCGCCATTTTGCGGGCCGTGGTGGAGAGCGCAATCTCCGGTCGGGACCAACCGGTTCCGGCTGACGAACGCGACTACGTGGTGGCGATCAGGGCCGCCCGCACAGCGGGGGAGAAGATCGATCGATACGCGGCGGCGCTGGCCGAGATGGGGCCGCGAACGGCCCCGATCTTCCGGGCACTACGTGACGCCGCGGCGACTGACCAGCTGTGCGCCGCCCTGTACGCGGAGATCACCGAGCGCCGGCGGGTCAACATGGGCCGGTTTGCCGAGGAATTGCGGGCGACCGGCTCCGTGCGGGCGGACCTACCCGACGACGAGGTCGCGGACATCGTCTGGAGCATGAACTCGCACGAGTACTACCTGCTGTTCGTTCACGACCGGGGCTGGTCGGCGGCGAAGTTCGGCGCGCACCTGGCCGATGCCTGGCGGCGTCTGCTGCTCGACCCGGCGGTCGCCGGCGAACGTCCGATTCCTTCGTCATGACGACTACCCTGGGACCCGGTCCGGCCGCTCGGTTGACGTCGGCGCGGCCCGGAGAACCCTCGATGACGATGACGGCCCCCGCGCGTGGAGCCGCACCGATGACGGCAGGCGGACGATGAGCGGCCCTCTGACCAGGTGGTTCAAGATCCCGACGCTGGCGGACCGGCTGCGCGGCCAGGGCGTCCGGGAAGACCTTGTGCAGGCAGCGGAACGGACCGTCTTCAGCCGCCAGGGCGACCGTGGACTGGCCGAGTTGGCTGCCGCACTGGACGACGCGGAAGGCGTCAGCCAACTCGTCGAGGGACGAAACGCCGGCGCCGACGGACTGCTCCTGCTGACCTCCCGGCGCCTGCTGTTCGCGCCGAAGGCCGCCGACCGATCGGCGATGACCGTGCTCCCGCTGCCCGACGTGCAGTCGGTGCAGTGGCGGATGCACCGCGGTCTCGGGGTGCTCGAGGTCGACGGCCGCTCCGGAACTCTGCTCGTCGACCAGATTCTCGGCAACCAGGCCGAGTCGCTGGGCCGGAATGTGCGGCTGGCGATGAACCCGCCGGGCGACGGCCCGGCCGCGGCCCGCGACCCGCTGGAGGAATTGGCGGAGTTGCGCGCGATGCATCAGGCGGGGGCGATCAGCGATGCGGAGTTCCAGATCCGCAAACATCAGTTGTTCGGCCAGATCTGACCGTTCCCGCCCGGAGCTTTACCGGGGCGTTCGTTCGGCGAGGACCGCCGCGCTTGCGGACAGCGCCGCCCAACCACCCGTGATCAGCAGAATCTTCGGGACCGGCGCAGGTGTGGGCAGCGCCACGGACAACGCAATTCCGTCGGTCAGGTCGAAGGCGACCCGGGCGGCGACGGCAATGCGGCGTTGCCGCGGAGTTCGGGCAATGGCCAGTGCGGTTCCGCTGATCACGTCCCGAATACCGAGACCCACCGAGACCCACCGAGACGCGCCGCAGCCGATCCGCGACAATCGGCTGCTTTCCGGACATTTCGGTTTGTCGTGCGAGGATCTCGGGCCGGGCAATTTCCAGAACGCCGTAGGCGGCGGTCAGCGTGCCCATCACGATGGTGGCAATTCTCATTCCTCATGGTGCCATTGCCGGCCGCGGGTGCCTGCCATCGAAAGGAATCCGCACCCGGATGCGATACCGCTCTGGACGGCCGGCACCGGCCGTCAGCTCGATGAACCCGCCGAGCCATCCGCGACCTCGTAGGACCAGAGCTCACTGCTGACCCCCACCGGCGGCGGCGCCTGACCGCCGGCGCGCTCGGCCGCCGACCGGTGCCCGTGACCGAAGGCCGGGGAGGACACCCAGGCGGTGAAGGCGGCGTCATCGCGCCAGCGGGTCACCACCAGCCAGGTAGTCCGGTCGTCGGTGGGCTGCAGCAGCTCGAAACCCTCGAAGCCGTCCTGGTTGTCGATGGCACCGGCGCGCGCGGCGAACCGCTTGGCGAGCTCGTCGCCGCTGTCGGCGGACACGGTGATGGCGTTGATCTTGATGACGGTCATGGTGCCATCGTGCCAAGCGCGCGTTCGGGCCGCAGGGCGGCCGCGGGCCGGACGTGGGTCACTCGATGACCAGACTGGTCCGCACGGCGCCGCGCACCGCTCCGACGATGAGGGCTTCTTCCTGGTTCCAGAGTGCGGCCGCCACGTGCGGCAGGTCGGCCCCGCGGTGCAGGTGCGGGGACCCCCGGAGCGACCAGGCCATCGCCGCCCAGCCAGAGCCGCCCGGATGGTCCACCGCCGGCAACGCCCGTGGGTCGGCCAGTCGGGCGGCCAGGGCGACCCGGGACGAGCCATCTCGGTCCTGCGCCCCGAGGTCCCAGATCGGCAGCTGCCCGGGATGGCCGGCGGTCCGGTCCAGGCCGGAGGCCAGGATGCGATAAGCCCGGACCTGTTCGCTGGTCAGCTCGACCGCGGACGGCATGGGTCAGCCGGCTCCGCCGGTTGGTTCCCCGGCCGTCGCAGGCGCGGTCGGGGTGGGGCCGCCGGTGTCCACCGCCCCGGGGTCCGCGCCGCCGGTGGCCAGCCCGTCCGTCGGGATCGCGGAGTCGGCCGGGGTCGCGGTCGGGTAGCTGCCCGTCCCGTCAAGCGCGTCGCCGGGCACGGTCACCTTGGCGATCGTCGCGGTCTCGACCGGCGGGCCGTCCTGCGCGCCCTTCTGGACGCCCTTCGCGGCGATGCCGTCGATGACGTTCATGCCCTCGCCCGTCACCGTGCCAAGGATGGTGTACGACGGTTGCAGGTTCGCCGCGCCGTAGACGATGAAGAACTGCGAGCCGTTCGTGTCCGGGCCGGCGTTGGCCAGGGCCAGGGTGCCGACCGGGTAGGTGGCGTCGGAGGCCGCCTCGGTGGCGAAGCTGTATCCGGGTCCGCCGTTGCCCTTGCCGGTCGGGTCACCGCACTGCAGGATGTTCAGCCCGTCGCTGACGGTCAGCCGGTGACAGTCGGTGTTGTCGTAAAAGCCCTGCGCCGACAGCGACAGGAAGGCGTTCACGCCGCACGGCGCCAGCGCCCGGTTGAGGCTGACCGGGACGTCCTGCCCGTTGATCACGATGGTCGAATCGACGGCGCCGGTGTTCAACGGGCTGAGGTTGGCCGGGGCGTTGACCGGTGTGGCCGCAGTGCCGGAGGCCGGGTACGAGCACGGCGTCGAGGGTGTGGTTGGTGTGCTTGACGCGCTGTCGGCCGTTGACGACGATGCGTCCGCTGCGGTGTTGCTGCCCGATCCGCGGGAGACGAAGAGCCAGATCCCCCCGGAGATCACCAGGACGGCGGCAATGACGCCGACGATCACCAGTCGCTGGCGGCGGGCGCGGTCCTGTTCCTCGCGCCGCTGGAGCTGGCGCTGGAGCTTGCGCTTTGCCGCATCGCGACGCTGTTGGTTCGTGGGCACGCCTGGTCCTCCTGCGATCAGAACGGGAACCGCAGGGAACGCGGACCCGGGCCGGAGTCTAGGGGAGCGACCGAGAGTGACCGGGTGGAACGGGTGTGAACGCGCTGTGGGACGTCTGCGTCGCGGCGGCGGATAGTGTGGGTCGGTGCTGATTGCGGGGTTCCCGGCCGGGTCGTTCCAGGCCAACTGTTACGTGCTCGCCGTCGAGCCGGGCGGCCCGTGTGTGGTGGTCGACCCCGGCCAGGACGCGGTGGCCCCGCTCACGCAGTTGCTCGCCGAACACCGGCTGCGGCCGAGCGCCGTGATCCTCACCCATGGTCACCTCGATCACCTCGCCTCGGCCGCTGAGGTCTGCCGCCACGCCGACGTGCCCGCCTACCTCCACCCCGATGACGAGTACATGCTGGACGACCCGCTGGCTGCGCTGTCCGCGGAGTTGCAGGCGCTGCTGGCCGGTGTGTCGATGGTCGGGCTGCGACCGGACACCGTCATCGGACTTGCTGATCTGCAGGAACCTGGCCTCGCCGGGCTGCCGCTGACCATCGACCACGTGCCCGGGCACACCGGTGGGTCGGTGGTGATCCGGGTCGCGGGCGAGGGGGACCGGCCGGAGATCCTGCTGACCGGCGACACGCTGTTCGCCGGGTCGATCGGCCGGACCGATCTGCCGGGCGGGTCGGCGGCCCAGGAACTCGTCTCGATTCAGGATCGAGTGTTGAGCCGCGCCGACGCGGCCGTCATCCTGCCCGGCCACGGCCCGTCCACGACCGTCGCCGCGGAGCGGGCCGGCAACCCGTTCCTGACGGCGGTCGCACTGGCCCGGGCGCGCCAGCACATGGGGGGCGGGTCGAGCATCGCCTGACGACCTGCCCGCGTGTTCAGCCGGGCACCACCCCGAGAGCCGGATTCCCGCTCCCTGACCAGATTGATCCGACACGATGGCTGACAGCACGGCGTTCAGCGCGCCGAAGGGCATTCCCGACTACTTCCCGCCGACGTCCAGGGCCTTCGTGGCCGTGCGGGACACGCTCATCGCCGCCGCGGATCGGGCCGGCTACTCACCTATCGAACTGCCGCTGTTCGAGGACACCGGGCTGTTCGCCCGCGGCGTCGGCGAATCCACCGACGTCGTCGCCAAAGAGATGTACACCTTCGCCGACCGCGGCGGCCGTTCGGTGACGCTGCGCCCGGAGGGCACGGCGGGGGTGATGCGGGCCGTCATCGAGCACGGCCTGGACCGCGGCCCGCTGCCGGTCAAGCTGGTCTACGCCGGGCCGTTCTTCCGGTACGAACGGCCCCAGGCAGGCCGGTACCGGCAGCTGCAGCAGGTCGGCATCGAGGCCATCGGCAGCGACGATCCGGCGCTGGACGCCGAGGTGATCGCCGTCGCCGACGAGGGTTACCGGGCGATCGGGCTGGCCGGCTTCCGGCTCGACCTGACCTCATTGGGTGATGCCACCTGCCGGCCTGCCTACCGGGAGTTGTTGACCACTTTCCTGGCCACTCTGGATCTGGACGGGGCCACCGCCGAGCGGGCGCGGCTCAATCCGCTGCGGGTACTGGACGACAAACGGCCGGCGATGCAGGCGTTGTTGGCGGACGCGCCGCTGATGATCGACCACCTCTGCGACTCCTGCCGCGAACACTTCGCCAAGGTGCGCTCCGTGCTGGATGCGCTGGGCGTGCCGTTCGTGCTGAACCCGAGGATGGTCCGCGGTCTGGATTACTACACCCGCACCACCTTTGAGTTCGTGCACCCCGGCCTTGGCGCCCAGTCGGCCATGGGCGGTGGTGGTCGGTACGACGGCCTGATGGCCGAATTGGGTGGACAGTCGTTGTCCGGCATCGGTTTCGGCCTCGGCGTCGACCGGACACTGCTCGCCTCACAGGCCGAGAAACTGACGGTCGGCAGCGAGAGCCGTTGCGAGGTCTACGGTGTGCCGATCGGCGTGGCCGCTGCCCAGGCACTCGCGGTGCTGTCCGGGGAATTGCGGCGGGCCGGCGTCCGCACCGACATGGCCTATGGCGGGCGGGCTGTGAAGTCGGCCATGCGGGCCGCGGACGCCTCCGGAGCCAGGGTCGCGCTCGTGCTCGGCGACCGGGAACTCGAGGCCGGCACCGTCATGGTGCGCGACCTGATCAGCGGTGACCAGCAGCCCGCGCCGCTGGCCGACGCGGTCGCCGCGATCCGGTCCGTGCTGTCCGAGACATCCTCCGACTGAACGATTGTTGCGGTCTCCGCCGTGGCGTCCGTCGCAAACGAGTGCCCGTCCAACAGATCTCGCCGTCCATCAGATTTCATGCAGGGACAGCACGCTGCCGTCCGGATCGGTGAACCAGGCGACCCTGGTACCGTCCAGCGCGGTCCACGCGTCGTCGCCGTCTTGTTCCAGGTCCGGATAGCGGGTGAAGGTCAGGCCGCGGGAGCGCAGGGCGGTGACCTGCCCGGTCAGGTCGCTGACCGACCAGCCGAGCACGGTGTACGGCGCGTGCGCCTTGTCCTGGACCAGCGTCACCCGCAGCTCGGTTCCGTCGCTGTCCAGCACGACGGCTCCCGGATTCTTGGTGCGCAGCGTCAGCCCGAGAACGTCGACATAGAAGCGTTCTGCGCGATCCAGATCACGGGTGGCGGCGAAGGCGACCAGGCGCCCGGGGGGAGTCATGGTCGCCATGCTCCCGCCCGTCCGTGCGGCCGGCAAGGTGCTCCGCGGGCGTGGCCGCATCAGCGCCGCCGGGCACGCAGGACGGCATCGCTGATCACGACCGGCTGACCGGCGGGGTCGGTGGCGGTTCTGCTGGGTGTGGAGGAGTACCGCTCGTCCCAAAACCCCTGGTCGAAGACCGGCCGCTCGTCGCTCTCGTCCCGGTGCCAGGCCTGGCCGGGCAACTGCCTGTGGCCCTGCGCGGCCGGCACGCCGTCGGCGTCGTCGATCCTGTCGGGCACGGTGACCACCTCCACGCCCCACCATGCCCTCCGCTGCTGACGGGACAAGATGTGCGGTCGAACCGCCGGGGTGCCGAGTGCGGCGCTTGACACCTACTCGAACAGATGTTCGGATTGCGTCATGAGGTGGGAGGGCCGATCGCTCGACGTGGAGGATACTAGGGCGTTGCCCGGCATGGGCCGGCTGGCGGGCTTCGTCCGGACCGTCCGCACGCCGGAGTTCGCCGGCATCACTTTCCACGAGGTGCACGCGCGTTCGGCGCTGAACAAGGTTGCGGGCAACTCACCACTGCCGTTCAGCTGGACGATCAATCCCTACCGCGGCTGCACGCACGGCTGCGTGTACTGCTTCGCCAGGAACACCCATTCCTACCTGGAGTTCGATACCGGCCACGATTTCGACACCCAGATCGTCGTCAAGGCGAACATCGGACCCGTTCTCCGCAAGGAACTCTCGGCGCCGAAGTGGAACCGCGATCAGGTCGCGATGGGCACCAACACCGATCCCTACCAGCGCGCGGAGGGCCGGTACCGGCTGCTGCCGGGGATCATCACGGCGCTGGCCGACAGCGGTACGCCGTTCTCGATCCTCACCAAGGGCACTGTGCTGGCCAGGGATCTCGACCTGCTGAGCGCCGCCGCCTCCTCGGTCTCGGTCGGACTGGGTGTGTCGTTGGCGTTGCTGGACCCGGAGTTGCAGGCCACGCTCGAGCCCGGTACGCCGTCACCCGCGGCGCGGCTCGAACTGATCCGGCGAATCACTGCGAACGGGCTGCCGTGCGGAGTGTTCCTCGCCCCGCTGCTGCCGTACCTGACCGATACCGACGAGCAGATCACCGCGCTGGTCGCGCAACTCGCGCAGGCCGGCGTGACGGGTGTCAGCGGTATCGGGCTGCACCTGCGGCCCGGGGCCCGGGAGTGGTTCTTCCGCTGGCTGGCCCGGCAGCGGCCCGACCTGGTTGAGCCGTACCAGAAGTTGTATGCGCGGGGGGCCGTCCTGCCGAAGGATTACCGGCACGACCTGTCCGCCCGGCTCACTCGGATCAGCGCGGCGTTCGGCCTGGGATCGTCGGGCGATCAGGTGCTCTCCGGTCGGAACAACCCGGTTCGCGGGGTGCCGGGGGATCGCGACTCGTCCTTCCCGACCGGGTCGCTGCCCGAGACGACACCCGGGCGGCAGGCTCCGGACACCTGGGAACCGCGGCTGTTCTGACGCAGTGGTCGCGGGTCGCGCGGCTCAACTCGGCAACTTCTGTCCCGCCAGTCCCATTTCGAGCAACTTCGGCCGCGCAGGCGACGTTGATCCGCGCGGGGACCCGGGGGTCAAGAAAAAAGGTAACGGGGGTCAGTAGAAATCCGTGGTGGACATGACGTTCCGCAGCGGCCGGCCGTCCAGGAAGCGGCGGAGGTTGTCGGCGAAGAGCTCGGCGATCCGGCGGTCCTCGCTGGCATTCAGCGCCGCGGTGTGCGGGGAAATGACGACGGTCGGCAGGCCCCAGAGCGGCGAATCGGCGGGCAGCGGCTCGGTGGTGAAGACGTCCAGGTACGCCGACGACACCCGGCCGGAGCGCAGCGCGTCGACCAGGGCCGGCTCGTCGATCACCTCGCCGCGCCCGACGTTGACCACCACCACCCCGGGCTTGGCCGCCTGCAGCACCTCACCGTTGATCAGACCCTTGGTGGCCGAGGTCCCGGGCAGCGTCACCACAATCGCGTCGGCCCGCCCGACAAGCTCGGCCAGCGCATCCGTGGAGTGCACCTCGTCCACGCCGGCCACCGGCCCGGCGGTGCGTTTCACCCCGAGCACAGTGGCGCCGAACGCCTTGAGCAACCGGGCGATTTCGGCGCCGATCCCGCCGAGCCCGATGACCAGCACGGTCTGCTCGCCGACCTGGTTCATCGCCCACCGGCCCGGCCACTCACGGTTCGCCTGCAGTTGCTGCAACCGCGGCAGGTCCTTGGCGCCGGCCAGCACCCCGAAGAGCGCGAACTCCGCCAGCGGTCCGCCGTGCACACCGGCCGAGGTGGTGAACACCACGCGGCGCAATTCCTCGTCGGTCAGGCCGGCCGCCTTCACCTGCCCACCGCCGCCGGCGGCCATCGTGTGCACCCAGCGCAACCCCGGGTTGGACCGAACAGCGGAGGCCAGTGCCGACGGCCTGACGTCCGGAATGCCGTAGAGCACATCAGCCTTCGCCAGCATCGCGTCGAAAGCCGTCTGCTGGTCGGGCGTCCGGCCATATCCCGGATCGCCGTCATGGTCACCGGGATACCGCATCGGCGGCAGCAGGGCGTCATCGACCAGCAACTCGACGCCGGGGTCGACGTCGGTGATCAGCTGCCGTAACTCAAGAGGCAGAGGGGTTGCGATCACCACTCGAATCGTCATCCGGCGTTCTTCTCGGTGGTGTGGTCGTCGGCCTGCACCGGTGGTGTCTCGCCCGATCCGGCCGTGCCCGCCCGTCGTGCGCTGGCGGTCTCCAGCATGCCGACAATGGGAAAGATGATCGCCAGGCTGATCCAGCAGCGTTGCGCCCAATGGGGAGACGCCAGGTAGGCAACGGGGATGGACCCGAGGAACACCAACGGCAGGATGACGGCGTCGACGATGCTCCACCTCAGTTGGCGGGGGGTCATTCTGGTTCCGCGCATCCCCCGCCGGTCGGCGTCGAGGACCACGAAGAACTGCATCAGGTACGTCGCGGAGATCACCACCGCGTAGATGGCGACCGGCAGCGGCAGGTCGAGTTTGCCGAGCGCCTCGGTGGTGAACGGGATGAGCACCACGCCGAACATGACCATGCAGTTCAGCACGAGGATCCGGTCGTCGAGCGCCATGAAGCGGGTCACCTCACGGTGGTTGGCCCGCCAGAACGAGACCACCACGACGAAGCTGATCGTGAAGGCGAGCAGGGAGGGGCCGTTGGTCTCCTCGAGCGCGCTCAGGCTCGACCAGGCCGCAGGTGAGAAGTCGTCGACGGTGGTGATCAACAGCGTGACGGCGAACGCGAAGATCGCGTCGAAGAACGTCACGGCCCTGGCGAACTCGAGATCGTCGCGGTGGAATCGGCCGCGTTCGGACATTGCGCCCCCTCAGCCTGGGCCGCGAGCGATCGGCGGCCTGCGAACGGGGCCATCATGCCAGCGAGCCGGCGGCTCCCCGGGACAGGTACCCGTGGAGCCGCCGGCCAGACGCTCGGCGACTGCGTTGCGTCAGTGCGCAGCTGGTCGACGGTCCCGCGAGCGGTGATCATCGCTGCGACCCGGGCCGGACCGGCGCGGACCGTGCGAAGCGGCTGAGGTGCGCGGCATGCCCGGCCGGCGGCCGTCGTAGTCGCCGGAATCGAGCTCGATGCGCAGCGACTGTCCGCTGACCTTGGCCGCGGAGATCCGGCCGAAGGCGGCGGGGGAGAGCCGGCCGGCGATCTCGACGGTGGAGAAAGTGTCGTAGATGTCGATCCGGCCGAGGTCCTTGCCGTTCAGGCCACCCTCGGCGGTGATCGCGCCGACGATGCCGCCGGGGCGGACACCGTGGGTGTGCCCGACGGCCACCCGGTACCGTGGGCCGATCGGGTCGCGGCGGCGTCCGCCGCGCTCGGCAGCCGAGCTCTCGCGGTCGAAACGGCCGCCGGGCCGGCTCGGTCCGCGCTCGTCGCGCTCGGTCGCGAAGGATGCGGGAGCCGAGCGCCGTTCTGGCTCGGAACCGTCGTCACCGGCAGCCAGGGCCAGCAGGGTGGCCGCCAACTCGCCGGCGGTCAGGTCCTGCTCGGCCAGGAAGGTGGCGACCGCCTGCCGGTAGTGCGCCAGCGACCCGCCGCCCAGCCGTTCCACGGCGTTGTCCAGCACCTTCGCGGCCTTGTGGACGGCGACGTCGGCGGCGGTCGGCGGGGTGATCTGCTCCAGGGTGTTGCGGGTGGCGCGTTCGATCGCCCGCAGCCGGCCGATCTCCCGCGGGGTGAAGAAGGTCAGGGCGTTACCGGCCCGACCCGCGCGGCCGGTCCGGCCGATGCGGTGCACGTAGGACTCGGGCTCGCCGGGGGCGTCGAAGTTGACGACCAGGTCGACCCGCTCGACATCGAGCCCGCGCGCGGCGACGTCGGTGGCGACCAGCACGTCGAGCCGGCCGTCCCGCAGCCGCTCGATGATCCGCTCGCGTTCCTTCTGCGGGACGTCGCCGTTCATCGCGGCCGCGGACAGGCCGCGTGCGATCAGGTCGGCACCCACCTGGTCGCAGGCGTCCTTGGTGCGGACGAAGACGATGGTGGCGTCACCCTCGGCGACCTGCAGGATCCGGGTCAGCGCGTCGACCTTGTCCCGGAACGGGACGATCGCATAGGTCTGCCGGACGGCGTCGACGGTGGACGACTGGCGGGAGACCGCAATGTCAACCGGGTCCGACAGATGCTTGCGGGCGATCTGCCGGATTGCCGGCGGCATGGTGGCGGAGAACAGCGCGGTCTGCCGCTCGCCCGGAGCGTCGGTGAGGATGCGCTCGACGTCCTCGGCGAAGCCCATGCGGAGCATCTCGTCGGCCTCGTCCAGGACCAGGAACTTCAGCCCGGACAGGTCCAGCGTGCCGCGCTCGAGGTGGTCGATGATCCGGCCGGGGGTACCGACGACGACCTGCGCGCCGGCCCGCAGGGCGGCCCGCTGCGGCAGGAAGCTGGCGCCGCCGTAGATCGGGACAACGCTGATCGCCGGCAGGTGCTGGGCGAACGAGCTGATCGCCTCGGCGACCTGCACGGCCAACTCACGGGTCGGGGTGAGGACGAGCGCCTGCACGCCGCGCTGCCCGGTGATCGAGGCCAGCAGCGGCATCCCGAAGGCGGCGGTCTTACCGGTGCCGGTCTGTGCGACGCCGGTGATGTCCCGGCCGGACAGCAGCGCCGGGATGGCGGCGGCCTGGATCGCGGTGGGAATCTCGAAACCGAGATCGGCGCCGGCGCGCAGCAACGCGGCCGGGAGGTCGAGATCGGCGAATCGGGGGGAGTCCTCGACATCCCCGGCCAGCAGTTCGTCGGCGTCGACGGCCAGTTCGGCGTCGACGACAAGTTCGGCGTCGACGGCCAGTTCTGGGTCCGTGGTATCGAGGTCGGCGGTGGCCAACCCGTCGGTGGTGGCGGACCCGGTGGTGACGGGCTCGGTGGTGGCGGACTCGGGGTTCATCGTTTCTGGGGCAGGGGTGGTCGCAACAAGGGCAGCAGCGGAGGACATCAGAACCAATCATCGTTGAGCAGGAGCGTCGAGAACCAGCCAGGATGGCGGTTCCGGTCGCAGTCCCGAATGATGAGAATTCCGTCGTCGAGAGCGGCGCGACACACTCCAAGAACGGCCCATCCTAGCTGACGCAGGTGATCTTGTGGAAGTGAGGTCGCCCACGTGTCCTGTCGCCGGTGTGGGCGGGCACCGGCCGGGAATCTGGAGAAAGATCGCGGGAGCCTGTCGAATCGCGGTGGCGTCCTCCGTCTTGATGACTGACGGCGTCGATCAGCGACGGCGTCGCACCCGATGACCCGACGAAGGTCTGACAAGGAGAGCTCGTGCCCAAGTACCTGATGGTGATCGTGGAGAAGGAATCCGCTTACGCGGAGGCCGGCGAGGCGGCTTTTGCCGAATCCATGGCCCAGCACAACGCATTTGCCCAGGAGGTAACGGAGGCCGGCGGCAAGATTCTCGGCGGCGAGGCGCTGCAACCGACGGCGACCGCGAGCTACCTCCGCGGGACCCGGACCGCGGGCGTGCACACCACCGACAACCCGTTGCCGGAGCTCAAGGAGGTCGTCGGCGGCTACTACCTGGTCGAGGCGGCGGACGACGCGGCCGCGCTGGAACTGGCCAAGCTGTGCCCGGCGCCGTACGGCTATGTCGAGCTGCGCCCGATCTGGGAGTTCGGCGGCTAGAGCGTGTCCGGAAAATGCGCCTGGCACGCTGTCTGTGGTCGATGGCGCCTCACGACTCCGTCGGAGGCGGCTAGGTGACGCTTCCCCCGGCGATCGCCGAGGTGGCGGCCAGGGCGCAACGGGAACTCTCCGGCCGGGTGCTGGCCATCACCCTGCGGTCGGTCCGCGATCTGGACATCGCGGAGGAGGCTACCGCCGATGCGTTCCTGCTCGCGCTGCAGACCTGGCCCGAACGCGGGGTGCCGGCGTCCGTGGAGGCCTGGCTGGTCACCGCGGCACGCCGCCGGGCGATCGACCGGATCCGGTCGGCGCAGTCGGCCCGCCGCGCGCTGATCCGCGCTGCCGGCGACCTGCGGGCGGCCGATGACGGCGCGCAGATCAGCACCGTGGTCGGCGTCATCGGTGACGAGGATCTTCGCCTGGTGGTGCTCTGTTGCGACCCACGGATCGCCGTGACCGACCAGGTGGCGCTGACCCTGCGGCTGGCCTGCGGGGTGCCCACCGCGGCGATCGCGGCGGTGTTTCTGATCTCCGAGACGACGATGGCCGCCCGGCTGACCAGGGCGAAGAAGCGGCTGGCTGCGGCCGGTCCGGCGTTGGACCTGCCCGACGATGTCACGGTGGACGCGCGCCTGCCGGCCGTCGGGCACGTTGTCTACCTGGCCTTCACCCTCGGACACACAGCCGCCTCCGGTGCCGAGCTGACCGATGACGATCTCGCCGACCGGGCGCAGTACCTGGCGCGGGCGTTGCATCGGATCCGCCCCGCCGACGCGGAGTTCCGCGGTCTGCTGGCGCTGATCCTGCTCACCCGGGCGCGGGCCGCCGCCCGGGTGGACGATGACGGCCAGCAGGTGCTGCTCGGCGACGCCGACCGGAGCCGCTGGGACCGGGCGATGATCCAGAAGGGGCTCTCCCTGCTGCACGGCCAGCCGCGGGGGGCGGGGCCGATGAGCTTGCAGGCCGCGATCGCCGCCGAGCACGCAGTCGCGCCCACCCTGGCGGCGACGAACTGGCGGCGGATCGTCGAGCTGTACGGCGACCTGCTGATGGTGGATCCGTCGCCCACCATCGCCGTCGGGCGATGTGTGGCGATGGCCCGGCTCGTCGGGCCCGAGCGCGGGCTGGCCGACCTGGACGAGGTCATCGGGTTGGGTGGGCTGGACCGGTACCCCTACGCATTCGGCGCGCGGGCGCAGATGCTGGCCGCCCTCGGCCGGCCGGCGGAGGCCCGGACGGCGTGGTCCGCGGCCGCCGACCGGGCCAGAACCGACGCCGAGCGCCAGTATTTCCAGGCCGAGGCGGCGAATTCGGCGGCCGCGGTCGGCGGGTCGGCCGGGGCGTCCTGAGGTCCATCTCGCGAGTGTGCAGCGCGGTGTCCGCCCTGATCTGAGCCTGATTCTCGCCGTGCCTGGCAGGCTCGCCACGGGAGCGGGACAATGGCAAAAGTGTTCGTGCGAGACAGGTATTCGCAACGGGAGGAACTGGAACATGATCACTGCCAAGGGCATTGCGGTGCCCGACGACATGGCGAGCGTCCTGGAGTCGGATGCCGAATCGCTGACCGCCTTCGAGGCCCTGCGGCCGGACGACCAGAAGGTGTACGTCGACTGGATCGGCAAGTCCGGTGGACCCGCGCAGCGCTCGGAACGGCTGGCCGGCCTCGGCGAACATGTCCGCGCGTACCAGCGACGGCCGGCCGAGGAACACGGGTCCCCGCACCCGCTGCAGGACCTCTGACCGGGCTCCGCACCAGCGCGCTCCGGGTGTTGGCGAACCACTTCGGCGGGTGACCGGCACCCGTCCGGGAACAGGCCACGTGCCCGCCCGGTTGGACCTTGACAGCAGGTCTGACGAGAGGACACGTGGGTTGAGCACGACAACTGGTACGAGTATGGGGATTTCTGTGCCGGCCGGGGCCGGCGGTGCCGGGCGGCGGCCGGTGCTGCTGTCGGTGCTCGAGCTGGCCGGCGTGGGTGTCGGTCAGTCGGTCGCCGAGGCGCTCGCCGTCACGACATCGTTAGCGGTTCGGGCCGAAAATCTCGGGTACCGCCGGTTCTGGGTGGCGGAACACCACGGGATGCCCGCGGTGGCGTCATCCGCGCCGGCCGTGCTCATCGCCCACCTGGCCGCGCACACCTCGTCGATCCGGCTGGGCTCCGGCGGCGTCATGCTGCCCAATCACGCCCCGATGGTCGTCGCCGAGCAGTTCGGCACTTTGGCTGCGCTGTACCCCGACCGGATCGATCTCGGCCTGGGCCGTGCGCCGGGCAGCGACCAGCTGACCGCGCATGCGCTGCGCCGCCGGATGGACGGCCTCGGGACGGACGACTTCGCTGACCAGCTCGCCGAGCTTCGGCATTTCATGGAGGGCGATTTCCCGGCGGACCACCCGTTCTCCCGCATCAAGGCCACCCCGGTGTCGCCGGTGCCGGTGTACATCCTCGGGTCGTCGGACTACGGCGCCCGGCTGGCCGCGAGGCTCGGCTTACCGTTCGCGTTCGCGCACCACTTCGCCGGGGCCGGCGGCAACACCGATGCCGCCCTTGACCTGTACCGGTCGCTGTTCCGGCCGTCCGAGGTGCTCGACGAGCCGTACGCGATGATCGGGGTGACGGCGCTCGCCGCGGACAACGAGCAGCAGGCCCGGTTCGAGGCCGGGGCCGGCGCGCTGTCGATGGTGCTGCTGCGCTCCGGTCGGCTGCAGGAGATCCCGACCCCCGAGCAGGCGGCGGCATACCCGTACAGCCCCGCCGAACTGGACCTGATCCGGGCCATGGGGGCCACCGAGGTGGTCGGGTCCGTCGAGCAGGTCGTCGACGGCCTCGACGCACTGGTCGACCGGTTCGGCGTGCAGGAGATGCTGATCTCCACCCGGGCGCACGGCGCCGCGGCCAAGCTCCGGTCGATGGAGCTGATCGCCCAGGCGTACGCCCTGCGCGGTGCCAGCAGCAGGAGCTGATTCGGGAAGATCACCGTTGTGGTGCGAAAGCTGTTCTCAGGGAACGGTTCCCGCACCCAAACAGTGATCTTGCTGCGGAGGTTGTCCACATTTCGGCCGGCGACGCCCACGCGGCGCCGCGCTGACCCAGGCTTGGCCCATGAGTCACCGAACCGCGGCCGCGGCGTTGCTCGCCCGGCAGGACGGCCTGATCACCCGGCAGCAAGCGCGCGACCTCGACCTCTCCGATCAGGTGATCAGGGGGTTCCGGCAGCGCGGCGAATGGCTGCCGATGCTGCCAGGGGTGTTCCGGGTGGTGGAAAGTCGGCCGAGCCCGGAGCAACGGGTCCGGGCGGCCTCGCTCTGGGCCGGGGAACCGTCCTGCGTCAGCGGCATCGCCGCGGCGGCCTGGTGGCGGTTGATCGACGACTCGCCGCAGGCAGTTCAGCTCACGATCCCGCGAAATCGTGGCCTGCGGGCACAGCCGGGAGTCCAGATCCGTCGCCGCTACCTGCACCCGCAGGACCGGGTCGTCGTCCGCGGGGTCTGCGTC